>Ga0209536_100000628_pt1 | contig 57340 bp, 51 predicted proteins | sample DeeMarSeWOR28_12_FD_187461 | JGI IMG/M metagenome (GOLD analysis project Ga0209536, IMG submission 187461) | Marine sediment microbial communities from White Oak River estuary, North Carolina - WOR-2-8_12 (SPAdes) (version 2) | ecosystem: Environmental > Aquatic > Marine > Intertidal zone >... | reverse complement strand
CCATGAAAAACAGGAGAGAGTTTATCAAATCGTCAGCCGTTCTGGGAATTTTCGGCTTGCTTCATCAATGGGCTTCTGCCATTCCGGTTACAGATGCACTGGGAGATCTGCTTCCCATGCGCCGCCTGACCAGGAATGGGGAGAAGGTCACTGCTTATGCCATGGGCGGATGGCACCTGGGCAATGAAAAGGATCCTGCAGTGGCTGAACGGATGGTGGAGATGGCCATGGAAGCGGGGGTCCGTTTTTATGATACTGCGCGGGTTTACCAGAACGGAGGATCAGAGGAGCGCATGGGACAGATTCTCATTCCCCGATACCGCGACAGCATCTTCCTGATGACCAAGACCCATGCCAAAACAGGAGGTCAGGCACGCGAGCACCTGGATCTTTCCCTGCGGGCCCTGAAGACCGACCGGCTCGATCTCTGGCAGATCCATACCTTGACCACCCCGGACGACGTGGATCAGCGCATCAGGGACGGGGTCCTGGATGCCTTCCTGGAAGCAAAAGCAGAAGGGAAGACCCGCTATATCGGTTTTACAGGACATCAGAGCCCTTTAACATTTCTATATTTCCTGGAATGGCTTGAGGAACGGGGACTGGAACTGGATACCTGTCAGATGCCCCTGAATGTGCTGGATCCCAGCTTTGAATCTTTTCAGAAACAGGTCCTCCCCGTGCTGCTGGAAAAGGAGTATGGTGTGATTGCCATGAAAACCATGAGTGGTGGAAGCATGATGGGAAAACGGATCGATACCACCCCCGAATGGATCAAGACCGAGATGATTCCCGACATGGTCAGCGAAACCGGCGTCACTCCAGCCGAACTGCATCAGTACGTATACACCCTGCCTGTTTCCACGCTAGTGAGCGGTTGTGTCAGCCTGTCGGAACTGGAACACAACCTCGGAGTACTGAAGAACTTCAGGCAGATGAGCGAATCAGAGATGGGTCGCCTTGAGGAAATAGTTAAGCCCTATGCCGGTCTGATCGTGGAGAACTACAAGCGGGTACTGAGCATTTAGGTTCATCTTTGCAGGGATGAATCACCGGTCGCAATGCAGTCTCCTCCATTCACTGGATTGAAGGAAGTACCCGGAGGTCTCTATGACATGATCATATTAATGCTTATTTTTGGAAGATTCGAACCCTGAAATTCAAGAAAATCTGATATGAATACTTACTTATCACCCAAGCATAAATATTCCTGGATGGGCTTTGTCCTCCTCGGCCTGATTGCTGCATCATTCCAGATACAAGCTCAGCCATCAGGAGGGCCATACGGACCACTCTCTCAAACCTATGAACTTCCGGATGCCAACACTATCTATTATGTGGCTCCGGACGGAAAGGCGGATGTGCCAGGAACAGATATAAACCAGCCATCGACCCTGGAGTCGGTGATTCCACGCGTGGTCACCGGAGATGCAGTGATCCTTCGCGGAGGTGTATACCGGACCGGAGAGCTTGAATTTAACCAGGGAATTACCCTTCAACCCTATCTGGACGAGAAGCCGGTTCTGAAGGGTACAAAAATTGCATCGGAGGGCATTCCGGTACGCGGTGATGTTTGGAGAATCCCCTGGAATCGTTTGTTCCCGAGTAAACCGCTGGGATGGTGGAGGCGCGACCGCGAGGGCGCAAGAACACCACTACACAGGTTTAACAACGACATGGTCTTTATCGACGGCAAACCACTTTTATCTGCGGGTTGGGAAGGCGAAGTGGAGGAAGACTCATACTTCATAGATTACGAAAATAAGCAGGTTTATGTGGGGGTGGATCCAACCAAACACCTGGTGGAGATCACGGCCTATGGCGGTGCCCTTATTCGCACCACCTCCGAAGTGCATGGAAAAGTAAATGACAGAAAAGGACCTGTAATTCGGGGAATTACCTTTACACAATACGCCTGGAGGGGCATCGAAATTGAAGGGAAAAGAAGCTTCGGACCCACTGATGAGCCGACGGACGAACCGCTCGGGCCATCAGATCCCTCCACCTACGGCAAGGAGGTGACAGGAACCACGCTGGAGAATGTAACGATTACGCATTGTTCACGTGTGGCAGGGTATTTCCGGGGGGACGGACTCACAATCCGCCAGTCACTTTTCAGTCATACAAGCACAGAAGGTGTGTACGTAATCGGTTCATCAGATGTACTGCTTGAAGGAAACATTTTTCGCAGCAACAATGTAGAGAACCTTACCGGATACTATCCTTCTGCAGTCAAGATATTCAACCAGTCACATCGTGTCACCTGCCGGAATAACCTGGTGTTGGATAATCCGAACTCGAATGGAATCTGGTATGATGTAGGCAATGAAGACGGTGTATTCATCAATAACTGGGTTCAGGACTGTATCAACGGTTTCTTTTTCGAGATCTCCAAAGGGGCGCTTTGTGTGGGCAATGTTTTCGTCGATTGCCAGAACGGGATCTTTGTTCTGAACAGCTCAAAAGTCAGGGCTTGGCACAACACTTTGGTCAATTGCTCGGCTACTTTTCAGCGCACGAACCGCAGAGCAGCAGGCGATCATTTCGGGTGGCATGCCGCTACGGGTCCGGATGTGGATCAGCGGGAAGGGCATGTTTTTGCCAACAACCTATTGGTGGCAGACAACCATTATCAGAGGGCGTTGCTGCAGTTCAGACAATCGCAGGATCTTTGCGGCCAACTAACCGGATCTCAGGTAGACAGGCTCGACGGGAATATGTATATCAGGGACGAAGCGGATGGCACCCTGATTGTTTGGAGTCCTTCAGGGGGCGATAACTGTACCACCGGTTTCACGAATATTGAAGAATTTCAGAGAGTGAAGCCTGAGTTTGAGACCCAGGGGAAACTCCTTTACTCTGACGTCAGATCCATCATTCAAAGTCCGGAATTAAAGAATTATAAGCTCATTCAGCCCCTTCAGGATGGATACCAGGCCGTACCGGTTTCTGATGAGGTCATGGAGCTTACCGGCTGGAGTGAACCTGATAGTCGAACACCCGGAGCATACCCCATGGAGCATTAGTACTTAGCTCCCAACAAGGATCACCCGGCCTGAAGCAGGAGGGTTAAAACAATTATTCCAGTTTCATAAATACGGCATCAAATCCACCCTGATCCCATGAAACCCTTGCTGTCATGATTTTTCCTTCCAGGAAATATTCGATTCTCTTTGGTGCATCATGTTCCGGATTTTCGCTGATAAATGATTGTTTCCCCAAACTGATGATCTTGAATTTGACCGGAGCGGGATTTTCTTTCACATCAGCGATGTAATAGAGCGTTCCTTCTTCGGCTTTGATCCCCAGTCCTTCAAAAAGAACAGTATCTGAGCCGGACATGGCCAATCCAAATCCCTGATAAAAATGGTCGGAAACCTTCCGCCACTCTTCAATATGTATCACCCCTAGTCGGGCATTTTGCCTTTCCCATGTGCCAAGGATCCATTCAAGCTCATGGAGCGAACCGCTGTTCACCTGGGCAATCAGCCCCGGGAACAAGGTCAGAAAAAGCAGCGCGACAGGTAATCTTATCCTCATAGCCGTTTATTCAACCATTGATCAGGTCGGAGGTCTCATCTTGCCGTTTTCGTCAGTTGGAATTCCTTCCAGTGTCAGGACTACCTCGGTGGGCTATTCCAGTTCTTCATCATGATTAATTAATGATAACGCTCATATCCGACCCTATGAATAACCCCTGAACTTGAGAACATGTTCAATCCTGGCCTTCGGTCATTCATCCGACACAGTCGATTTTTTCAGTTTTAATAGTTTCCTGATGGCAACAATGAACAGTATCATTGACAAAAGAACCACCATGAACGCAAGGATAAAGTGATTGTCGATACCTGTCATACCCACAGGTTTGCGTTCAAAAGTGCCGATCACATCGGACCACCAGTATGAGAAATTGATAATATCAAAAGATACATGGGCTATGATGCCGGGAATAAGTGACCCGGTTGCATAGGCCAGATAGCCGATCAGGCAGGAGACCAGGAATAACTGTCCCAGAATTCCACCTGCCCAGGCCTGGTGAATATGAGCCAGAGTGAATATCAGGGAGGTGATGGAGATGCCTATTATGGGGCCATATTTTTGTTCCAGCGGTGCCTGCATATACCCCCGGTAACCGATCTCTTCACATACTCCCGCCACCAGTGATCCCATAATTATAACTGACCAGGTTGCCCAGGCAGGGGCATCATTCAGATTTTTAAAGGTTTTAAACGTCTCAGGATCAAATTCAACAATGCGGAATGTAAATACCAACCCGGATTGCACAAATAAGAAAATGAGAAAGGCACCCATCAATCCCCAGATCCATACCACTCTTGTCAGCCTGGTCTGCCGCATACAAAAACGACGAAAACCTTTTGTATTTGAAGGATTCCACCTGCCGCTGAAATAGATCCAGTAAATAATGAGGATTGCGCCCATAGACAAAACGGACCAGGGGACAGGCATATACCTCACCAGGAGGACCCAAATGCCCACGCCTATAGTGGTAACACCAAAACCCGTAAGTATGGAACGGATGACCAGGGGAACTTTCATCCAGGTTCGCCCGAAGGCATTGGAAGGATAACTTGATTTTTCTATTTGCTGCATGATTTTAATTTTTAAAATGATACAGCAAGTATCCAAACTATTTTACCCGAAATCGACCGATTTCAGGATGTCGAACGCATTTGTGGAATCTTTTTCCGGAATTCGGTAGGGGTTTGTCCCGTTTCCTTTTTGAAGGCTGTATTAAATGAGGACTTGGAATTGAATCCTGCCTGATACATCGCCTCAAGAACCGTCAGTTTGTGATCCCTGGATTCTTTCAGGATCTGTTGAACTTCCTGAACCCTGTAGGCATTAATGAAATCAAAAAAATTCTTGTTGAACGATTGATTGATTACCTGTGAAAGGTGCTTGGTGGATAGAGACAGTTTTTCTGACAAATCGGAAAGATTCACCTGGGGATCCAGGAACGGTTTTTCTTTGTTGAGCAAAGCCAGTAATTGCTTCTTGTATGCTTCAATTTGGATTGGTGATAAATTCGATCCGAGATATTTGGTTGTTTCATTTTGAGCAATGCCGGCAAAAATTTCCGGTTGCCGGAGCGCTTTCAGGATGACCTTATTCACAAAATAAAAGATAAAAATGAGCAGAAGAACCAGGGTGGCCATAAACACATATTCATTCTTCGCCAGGGCAATAAAATTGTGAATCAGTGAAATAAACGCAAGCAATCCAAAGGTGTTGAGAGAAAAACTGAGCCAGTCCAGGTTGATCTGATCTATTTGAGAATACTGGTCCTTGATAATTCTGCGGTACCTACGGAGGGATTTATAACTCAGCCCAATATAAACAAAGAAGTGGCCGTACATCAAAGCACTGATCGAGTAGTACTGCCAGGGCAAATCATTCTGAATGAATTCTTCCGCTCTGCCGGGCGTCAGGACACTGAAGGATAGAAGTGATATTGTGAGCAGCAGGTAGGGTATCAGATGCAGAAGGTTCCGGATTGATAATTTGAAATCTCTGAAAATGACGCCCTGTGCATAGAGGTAGAATAAAGGACCATACAGCAGAAAGAAGCCGGCATCGATCTGTTGCAGAAATTTCCATCTGAATTCTACCCCATACATTTGCAATGTGAGGTCTCCCATATTCCAGGCGATCAGTAAAAACACCATACCCAGAAGCGAGTTGTTCCGCCGGTTTCCTTTCTTATGTGAGATCAGAAAAAGGCCGACAAAAAGTAGCTGGAAAGTGATAAGAAATGAGAGCAGGGGAATCAGGCTTAGGTTCATTTCTTATAGTGAGTAAGTGAAGCTTCAGGGGCTATTTAGTCAGTAATATGGTAATGCATCGCATTAGGAAAACCCGTATACACTGTGATGGGTATTCACATAGTGTTAACACTGATATAATCATATTGTTTTAAACAGGCGGAGAAGCCATTTACCGATCATTCTGCCACTCACCTCATTAACCCCTGAGTCAAATTACGTCCAATGAGCCAGGGCGTAAAACAGGTAAAACATATGGGAGTGAAGATAAACTATCCCAAATAACATTGAGTATGTCCAGTCAAGCTGCAGAATAGATATTTACTCCGTGACGTTCTAACGTTAAAACATTATTCTGTATATTTGTAAATATGGAAACGGAATTAAAACGAGCTACTGTTTACCTGGATCCCAAGATCCACAGAGCTTTGAAAATTAAAGCAGTACAGGTATCAAGATCTATATCGGACCTGGTGAATGAGGCCGTTCGGAACGCACTCGCCGAGGACTTTGAAGATCTTGAAGCATTTGAGAACCGCCTGAACGAACCCAACCTGGACTTTGAACATGTCCTGAAAGAATTAAGATCGAGTGGGAAAATATAAAATCTTCATCAAACCCACTGCTTTAAAGGAGCTACAGAAGATCCCCAAAAGGGATGTATCCATAATAATCGTTAAGATCCGAAGCCTATCCTCAAATCCCAGGCCTCCTGGATGTGAAAGGCTTTCAGCAGATGAAAAATATCGCATACGGCAGGGCAGATACCGGATTATTTATTCAATTGAAGATACTATTCTGGCAGTCCTGGTTGTAAAGATTGGGCACAGAAAAGACATCTACAGATAATTATTAATTGTGATACTGAAAGGGATTTATCTGTCAATCTTCAGTATAAGATATCATTCTCTTTCCAGTTTTTTTCTGTTCCAATTTGATGTGTTTGCAGCCGCTTCATAGGTGCTTTGTAAAAATCCAAAAAGGGTATCATCAGGACTTTCTGAGTTTTTTACATCCTCATAATTCAGGATGAATTCCCCCAGTTCCTGGCTGAAATATGCCTGTTCAGGTAATACTTTCTGCTCAGCGAAGCTCGCTGTACCGGGGTAGACATATGAATAAAACATGGGGGCAGGAGCATCCTTTGAACCCGGCCAGAAACCAGCACTGCTAACCTCTTGCGAGTAAGCTTCCTGCATTACACTTAAGGGCATATTCGGCATTCCCCCTGGATGAAGAGGGGCTGGATTTCCGGAAAACCTGGTCACAGCCAGATCAAATGCCCCCCAGAAAAGATGGACGGGACTTGCTTTTCCAATAAACGAGGATCTGAATTTATTGAACACCTCATTTGCTTTTAACATGGCTTGCCAAATCATAGTCGCATCATCAGGATTGTAGTGCTTATTGACGGTATTTTCCTTAAATGGAATGGCTGGTTCCATTTCATTTGGACGGGCATGGATTTTCACATTGATCCCGGCAAATGCCATTTTTTCAAATAGCTCTGCATAGAAATCAGCCACAGTTCTCGGACGCAATTCCATTTCCAAAGTCCCAGTATCTGAGCATCGTATAAAGAGCTTGTGAATCTTGAAATCTAAATCGATCTGGAAAGCACGTCCCCTGAAAGGAATACTGTACGTTGAGAATCCACTGGGCGTCACATACAGCGTTGTATGCCAGGAGTGGTTTTGCCATGGCATTGTTTTCAGCCTGATTTTACCTACAATCTGGATCCATTGATGAAGTGTTTCCAATGTTTCCCCGTATTCAGCAAATTTCAGATCCGGCCAACTCTGGTTGTTTTCCATACCAATTACATTTTATTCATCAGGTGGGATCTCAATCTTCCCAACGCTCTACAACTATATTAATAATACAGATTCGTTGCTGATTGTTCATGTCAATCAATCATTGCAACAAGTGAAAAGAATTGAAGATGAATAAAGAAAGCACTAATTGGCAGAAATATTGTATGCGAATAAACTGCCTTTATGCCTGATATAAAGCAGCTTATTCTTAATAACCGGAAATGCCCACAGAGGTGCGAATGGATTATAAATTGATATATCCAATTGGAAAGAACTTATCGTATGAAGTCCTCCTTCTGCGTTCTCACACAGCAGGACCTTGCCGTCGTTCGCCAACACATAATAGAGACTGTCGGCATAAGTTATGGTGCCATCCACATATCCTGTCCAGGTGTACACTGTTTCTCCTGTTTCTATGTCCAGACTCTGCCAATCTTTCTTTCTGTAGGTGGGAGTAAAGAGCAAGTTTTCACGTACGATGAATCCGTTCAACAAATTCCGGATATCCTTTCTTTCCCAGAGAATAGAGGCTTCTGAACCGTCATCATTCAATTCAATGGCCACAATACCTCCTTCATTATTATACGAGTCAGTGGCCATGAAGATCCTGCCTTCGTGATAAATGGGTGTATTCACATGACGAACAAACAACGGTTTAAATGGTACCCTCCAAAGCAAATCACCCCTTTTGGCGTCCATCCCCAGAATAGATTCGTTGGTAACGGCCACAAGGATCTCATGACCATGATGGTTAACCAGAATAGGTGAACTATAGGTGGCCATTTCCCCGTTTCCCCTTGATGACCAGATCAGTTCACCCGTTTCTCGATGAAGACATATAACATTGAACTCTTCTCCGCCAGGGATACAAAAGAGCCTGTTACCGTCAATTAGGGCCGATTGTGCATGGCCATATTTGGGGATGGAATCGCTATACTCTCCAACCATTTGCTTGGTCCATTTCTTCTCTCGCATCTTCAGATCGTAGCAAATAACTTCACCGATACCGCTGATCAGATACAATTCCCGGGAAGTCACCACCGGAGTTGACCTGCTTCCTGTGTAGGAGATCTTGTACTCCTTTCCGTATTCATCCTTCCATAACAGATTTCCATCCAGGTCAAGACAGTAAAGTATGCCCGTTGTACTATCAGGCATTCCTGTTACATAAATGGCATCGTCGGTTACGGCGGGGGAACTATGCCCCATATGAAGTCCATCGTAGCGCCAAAGAAGAGCTGGTCCGTTTTCGGCCCACTTATTCTGCAGGCCGGTTTCAGGATATGTGCCATTTCGTATCGGCCCCTTCCAGTCACTCTCGATTTTGGTTGAACAGGAGCAAAGAATGCCGAATAGTAAAAAAGTACAACGGATATGTCTATGGATCATTCAATGAATATAGCACATTGAATAGATTCCACAACCATCAGAGGAATGATTAAAACCTGAATTCTCCGACAGCCTTTTCACATCCTTCCCAGTTGATCCGGATATTTGATTCATCGAGCAGAAGATCTTCGGGTTCCAACAGATCAGGAAACCCTTTCCAACCTGCCGCCGGACCATAAAAATCTCCTGATTTGGCCTCTTTGTCCATGCATGCGCGTATGATCCCTGTGGCACCATCTTCAGCTGACTGTGCCTGATTCATCAGCGCACTATTGCTCTCCATTCCACCATCTGCCGCAGTTGTTACCTGTAATTGGGTCAGAGCCAGACCCGGATGAGCAAGAAGAGGAATAACATGATGGATCTGCTTTTCTTCAAACTTCTTTTTTAAACCATAGGTGAAAACTGCATTGGCAAGTTTGGTCTGATGGTACCTTTCCCACCTGGGTCCCTGAAAGCTGAGATTTTCCTCGTCAGTACCGTCACCTCCCAGGTTGCCACCTTTTTTCTCAAAGTAATCCATCTGAAGAGGTCCGCCCAGTCTCGCCATCGACGAATGATTCACAATACGGGCCTGTGAGCTATTTTTAAGAAGCGGGAAAAGCTCTTTGGTAATCAGGAAGTGAGAAATAACATTGGTCTGCATCTGTACGTCGTACCCATCCACGGTAGCCTGATCTTTGAAAGCCATGACTCCGGCATTATTTATCAGTACATCGATCTTGTCGTATCTGGACTTTATCTCTTCCATTGCACTTAGCACACTGGCAAAGCTTTGTAAATCACAATCAATGGGATCGAAATTCCCTTCAGGGACGGAATCGACCAGCTGCCTGTAAGCTTGCTCGGATCTTTCGCTTTTTCGATTAAGGAGAATGACGGTGGCTCCCTGTTTTGCTACTTCTCTCGCACAGACAAAACCTGTTCCGCTGGTTGTTCCCGTTATCGCAACCACTTTGTCGGTCATATCCTGTGAGTGGTTTTCTATCACATCATCGAGGTGTTGGGTTTCTATTTGATTTGTCATAATGTTTGTCTTTTAAGTTGTTTATCTCTATACAAATTTCAGCGCAGATGGTTTACCAGGAGTTCGAAATTTGCAGAGGATTTAACATAACAATCAGATAATACCACGCTTCTTCAGTTATTAGCTAACGGTCAGTTTATGCGCCGTTTGCATGGCGCAGGATTTGTGTGGAATTAATCTGTCTATTTAACTTTACAAGTAGTAAACCGCATACTTCTATCTGTGCCACCATGGATCATAATATTTCTACTATGACAGATTGGGTACAAAGAATCTCCCTGTAAAAACCTTTACCCTGTCAGTCTTCCATTTACCGATTTCAAAGGTACGTTTACCGAATAAGAGGAGCAATGCGTCTTGATATGCCTTTCCTTTGCTTCTGTGGCATTTCTTGAAGCAACATGTCGAAACATGTTTTCAGAGAAGTACGATCATCTTTTTGCAATGTATGGAGGACCGGCAGGTTCAAACAGTTTGAAACAGCCTTTTGGCGGCGTAAACTCACATGGCAGAAAAGAATGGAGTCCAGTTGCCGATTTACTGAGGGTGAACAGATGAAGATACCTGTGGTCACGATCTATATTACAACCTAATAATGCAACCCAGGGTGTAAAGGTCGCTATGTTCAAATTTGAGATTTGATATAAAAGAAAACTACTTGTCATGAACAAAACTGGGAAAATAATTTTTTTGATCGGGGTAGCTATAGCTACCGTTATGGGAGCAATTATTAGTTATGATCCAGGGTTCGTTTGCCACCTTGATCCTGAAAATCTACCTGAAACAATATGGAGCTACCCAGCTTTGTGTTTTGCTTTTTGGGCATTCAGTGTCCCAGTAGGGATAATTATTGCAGCCACTGGCATTTTAATTTACACCAATGCAAAAAGGATAACTACTCTCAAGTTTTGTCTCGGAATGATCAGTGCTTATGTCATCATAAGTTTTGCCAATGGGCCAATTCCCCATATCCCTCTATTATTTGGAATTGGAGGAACATTGATTCTGTTGTTCTACTTTTTGATATTATGGAAGAATGCCAATAAACTAAAAGAGAATGCATTTAAATTAGCGGGATATACATTTCTAATTATAGGATTTTGGTTTTCCTGCGGTTTAGCAAGCAGAAATTATCAACCAGCTTTAGGTTCAGGTGAGAGTCCAATAGATATAATGATCTATTTCGTTCTTGCAATGTTCTTCTTTTGGCAAAGTGAAAAGAAGCAAGAAATATAACGGGGAGTCATCACATCAATCTGGAATCAGGACACGGGAAGTTGACAACGTAAATGAGAGATCTTTAAGCGAATGGCATTTGCCAGATGGCTGCAGACTATTTAAATTCCTTTTAACAACCTGCCGAATATATCGGCTCCTGTAATGATCCGTTTCACCTCCTGACTCCAGTATAGGGTAATGTCTTTCTCAATCGGTGCATCAGAGTGATCATCAACTTTACTTCGAAGCTCCTTGAGAACCATGCCCAGATTCGTTTGATCATCCTTGATTACCAGAGGAAAGTGGCAAAAATCCTCAATGGTCCTGCAGTCATCGCAAAACAATTCTGCTCTAATGAAGCCATCCGCATCCAGTACAGAAACAGGTTCGTTCTCCTCATCAGCAATGATGACCCACCTTTCACCCGAACTGTTGATCTGTTTTATAAAAGGATCTTCCGGACTTGCTTTATAATCGGGAAATAGAATTACCCCATTTTTTACCGGCAGTGAAATAATACTGTCAGGGGTAATCTCCTCACCCTCCTGCAAAACCGGGATGTCATCGAGCGAAAGAAAATTGATAGCCCCGGTTCCCTCAATAAAATCGATCTCGCTCTCTGCTCCTTCCACATGCTTGTGCAGAAACAGCTTGATGTTTTTTTCAGCGAAATACTGTACAGACTCTTTTCCCAGCCATTTATCCAGTAGCAGCGCACTGGGCTTCGCAAAGGGGTATAACAGGAACTGGTAAAATCGCAGAACCGGTGACAGCAGCGATGCCATTTTTAAAGAGTTGCGGGAGAAATAGGCCTGTGGCACAATTTCACCGAAGAGTGTAATCAGGATAGTTGAAAACAGGAATGAGATCACTCCGGCCATCACAGATTCTGAGAGTAGCGTCAGCAGAACATTGATGCCAACATTACCCCAAAGAATGGTCGTTAGCAGGAAATTAGAATCTTCTCTCATTTTAAGTACTTTGCTTGCACCCCTGGAATGTGATGCTTCAGCTTCGACCTCAAGCCGGAGACGGGTGAAGCTGAAAAATGCAAGATTCAACCCGGAAAACATGGCTGATTGGGTCAGGCAGAGGAATATGCCCACCCAGGTAAAGATCTCATTCATGGGTTAAAATCATTTGAGGTTATTATAAAACAAGAGCATAACATCTGTAGTGCCATCAACACTTCCCACATTACGAAATAGGTAATATCATACGGGTGGTAAAATTGTAATGTAAAGGTAGATCATAACTTCTTTCAGGGTGAATTTATCTGAAAAGAAATCGGTTCATTGCTCAGGGAGGTATTGTTGATCCGTGACCAGAAACAAAACCAGCAGGACAAACATTGCCCCGCTGGTAGGTGATTATCCATTAGCTCCTATGAATCCGGCCATTTAAAACCTGTAGGCGAGTCCCACGTTGAATCCGATCCAACCCCATTCCTGATTGTTCTCATTCGGGCTGGTACATGCACGGTTGGGAATCCGCAGGGTGCCGAAACTGTCGTCTACCCTCACCTCGGAAACATAATAGTTCAATGATGGACCGGCAATCAGTGAAACATGCTCGCCCAGGGCAAACCTGTAACTGAGGTCCAGCTTGGCCAGACAGTTTTCGTCTGAGTTCCACTCGTCGTTGTAGACAATGTGATTGGCAGACAGATCCAGGCTGATCCTGTGTTTCTCAGCCAGCGTAAACATACTCCCAAAACCCAGACCTACACTGTATACCGGGTTCCCTTTGTACCAGGAGGACCCGAGCTTGTAAATGGTATAGAAGCGTTCCACGCCCATTTTATAATTGAGACTGGTGTTTATGGCATCGCCGGCGACAATCTCCAGCGCATAATAACCTCCCCTCACTACGTTAAACAGGCCAATGGGGATGGCTCCATTGTCTTCACCCACGATATTGACGATTCCCACCTGCACACCTCTTAAGCCTCCGGCAAAATTAACAACCCCTGCCTGAAGCCCTGTAAAATCCCTGGTGGCCACGTTAATATCGGCAAACTGAACACCTCTTGAGTGATCGAGGGCCAGGTTAAAGCATCCCGCCCACATGAATCCGCTGGTATGCTCCGTATTAATGTTGGCAATGCCGGCCAGTTGCATACCGCTTACATCCCCACTGTTGTAATTAAAAAGGCCGCCGGCTTCAAAACCATCCAGCCCTCCGTTAATACCGTACAACACGTTGACAGAGAATTTGTTGGATGTGTATTTCGCATCGTATCCGTTGGTCCCCAGCGGATACGCAAAGGTGAACTGAGAGGAAGTAGTTCTACTTTCCTCTTCCTCCTGGGCCATCAGTTCACTGCTAAAAAAAGCAAGCGAGATAACCAGGCCGATTCCGATAAAATGTTTTGTTTTCATGATATAAAGTTTAGCAGTTGGTTTTTTGATTTGCTTGATCAAATCTACGCGCAGGAGCTCCGGATTCCAGGATTATGATATGCACTGTACAGGTCTTGTTAGGAGTGGTGAAGGAATTGGGATGGATGGTTATTTCAGGGATGAATGGTGTTCGCTCCAACTATTTTTTATCTTTATATATTTCATATCCCGTTCGGAGAAATGAATGCACTCGTGGTCGAAGATAGCATCGCGGTTCTGCCTTTCAGAAACATTAGCTCTGACAAGGAGAATGAATACTTCAGTGACGGGGTTACGGAAGAGATCATCAATGCGCTGGCCAGGGTGCAGGGCCTGAATGTCATTGCCCGTTCTTCGGCTTTCAAGTTCAAAGGTCAGAATATCGATCCCAGGGAAGTGGGGAGCCAGCTGAAGGTGGCCTACATCCTGGAGGGCAGTGTGAGGAAATATGGAAACCATGTCAGGGTGAGTGCTCAGCTGATTAAGACCTGGGATGGATTTCAGATATTTTCAGAAGTGTACGACCGGGAACTGAAAGATATCTTCCAGGTTCAGGATGATATTTCCAACAAGATCGTCCAGAAGTACACGGAAAATGTGGGCCACCACGTATCCGGGGAGACGCTGATTTCCTCGGCCACCGGAAATATGGAAGCCTATGAACTTTACCTGAAAGGCAGGTATAATCTGGGCAAGGGATCCCTGGAGGCAAGCCAGGCTGCCATCAGTTATTTCGAAGCTTCCATGGCCAGGGATAAGGATTTTGTGCTCCCCATGGCAGGACTGGCTGCATGTTACACCTTTTTGGGTGGATCCGGAATGATGGATGCCGGCCAGGCATTTGAACGGGCAAGATCGTACGCCGATCAGGCCAACCTGATCGACGACCAGGTAGCTGAAACCCATCTGGCACTTGCAAAAAATTCATTCTGGTGTGACTGGGATTTTGAACTTGCGGGTAAATACCTGAAAAGGGCCATACAGATTGCCCCGGGTACATCCAACATTCATGGTTTTAATTCAACCTACCTCATGGCCAGCGGCCGGCTGGATGAAGCCCTCATTGAAGCCCAGCTGGCTGCCAAGCTGGATCCCCTCTCCCTGAACAGTAAATTTCACCTGGGAGAGTTGTACTACCGTTCCGAAAGGTACATCGAAGCCATAGAGATCTTTGATGCCATCCTTTCTGAGAATCCCTTCCATAGCCAGGTAAGCATTTTTAAGGCGTGGTGTCATCTTTTATTGGGCGAACTTGATTCGGCCACCGGCATTTTCAGAGAAATACCCATTACACAGGAAAAGACACATACTTTCTATGGAGGGCTGGCATTTGCCTATTATAAGAAGAGGCAGTACGACAGGATACTAGAATGTGTGCGTGATTTTGGCAAAGAACTGGAAAAAGGAAACCTGCATTGGCTCAACTACAATAATGCGCTGATCTTCCGTGCCCTGGATGAGAAGGAGAAGATGTTCAGCTACCTGCAAAAAGGTCTGGAAGAAAGAAATACGCCATTGCTATTTATCCGGGTTGATCCGGTTTGGAAGGAATACAGAACTGATGCTTCATTTTTGGAGCTGGTCGGGAGATCCTTTGCACCGAAAAAAAAAGGCAGGGTGATACAGATCAGATCCGATACCAGAGAAGAACTTCAGATTCACCTGGACAGGCTTCTGTTTGTGGAGGCGCAGGAAAACTATTCAAGGATCGTTTGGCTGGAGGAGGACCGGGTTCAGGAAAAGCTTTTAAGAGCTACCATAAAGAACCTTGAAAAGCAGCTGAGCGATGACCGCATCGTCAGGTGCCACCGTTCCTGGATGATCAATACCGGGGTTGATTTTACCGTACAGGGGAATTCCAACGGCTATCGCCTCACCTCGGGTCTGTTCCCGGATGTGATCCCCATCTCCAGAAGCTTGGGAAAAGAGATTGTAGCCAAACTCAGAAGATAGAGGCACCTGTATACCATTCATCCCAGGCTGCACCATTTATCCCATTTTATTCACCATTGCTTACAAAAGCTATGCGGTCTGTTTCATTCATATGAAAGAACAACCGACCTCCCGTACATTTGGGTGTATCAGGTAATCAGTATTCATTTAAAACCATACACCATGAAAACAAAGATGAAACTCGCAGTTGTTACCACTCTTCTGATTCTGAGTGGATCCCTGAGTGCGGCCTCCTTCAGCGAGGATGCTCCCAAGGAGGAGAAATACGAACAAAAAGCCACCAGGACTCTGGTCAAATCCGTGGAGGCGCTGGATGATATTATGGAGGACCCGGAAAACTACATTCCGCCCTCCCTGATCATACAGTCGGAAGGCATCGTCATTCTGCCCGGGGCTTTCAAACTGGCAGTGGGAGTGGCTGGAGGCCAGGGCGCCAGGGGAATTGCCATGATCCGGAAAGAGAACGGAAAATGGAGCAACCCGTTCTTTGTAACATTGGGTGAAGGATCCTTCGGATTACAGCTGGGGGCACAGAAATCGGACATCTTCCTGTTCTTCAAAGACAAGGAAAATCTCCTGGAACTGGATGAAACAGAGCTCACCCTCGGAGGGGATATTGGAGTGGCTGCAGGACCTGTAAGCAGAGGAGCCTCTGCAGTAACCGATATCAGGTTTGACTCGGAGATATATACCTACGCACACAGCAATGGTCTGTTCGCAGGCATAAGTTTTAAAGGGGGAGTCCTTACCTACAATCAAAGGATCAATGATTCCTTATATGGCCTGAGCGATGTCAGCACGGATGAAATCATCCATGAGGTAGAATCACCTTACAACGACCAGGTAATTGATCTGATTGATGCCATCAATTATTACGGGCAGTAGGTCCATCCAGCACAGGTCAGAAAACCTCTTATATCAGGAATCCCGGGAGTATCAGGGATTCCTGATTTTTATTATCCTTGATAAGGTTATATAAATGAATTGGGTTGATGATGAAGATGGGTGCTAGCATGCTCATAAGTCCTTTATTTCCTCATCAAGGAATGAGATCAGGGTTCCTATCTCAGCATCCAAAGCTTTTCTGTACCTGATAACTGCGGCAGTTAAATCCAATTTAAGGCCCATGAGATTTCTGATTCTCTGATCTTTAAGCAGAGTGTAATAATCATTCTCTAAATGATCCGGGGTTTGGATTTCAGGATATCTATAGGAAATGGTTTGTATAAAATCCAAGTCACTCACCGTGATATCGTCAATGCGAATTTGTTGAACCCTGAGGCGATCATCAATCTGATTGCTTAAGTTGTGAATATCCAGTTCCAGGCTGGTAAATCGCTGACGGATTTGTTCATTTGTTATCAGCCCCGTTTTCCCCGTATTTTTTATATCTGAATATGCATTGATGATCGGAACTTCCATTTCCACATGCCAAAGTATGGTATATAGTGTGGAATCAGTCAATAAATCTTGGGTCAGATGCTCATTGGTTGAATGCAGATTCAGGGCCCAGATTAAATATTCCCTTGAATTTTCTTCGCGGATGATGATATCGGAAGATTGTTGTTTGGCCTCAATGAGATCACTTCGCAGGTTAACAAGGATCCCGTGCTCTTCCTGCTTGATCACCTGAGTGTCCCGCCAATTCTCAAGTGCAAAGGCACTTAGTATACCAACAATTACAGCCAGTGTTTCGAATCCGTATCGGAACCAATCAGACTTGATGTGTTCTATTATTTTCATAAAGGTTAATGGTGGGCGAAAATGTTTTAACACTTATCTGTATAAATTGTTGCCGATACTCCTCAGCTAATCACTGGTCACTTTCACATCCTTGAACATGAACGGATTGTTGCTAAGCCTCAACTCCCTGCCACTGGAAGTGGTCACATTCCTGAGAATAACTTCCCTGGTTATAACGTAGGGATACTTCTCCTGGTAGGTATCACCGGTCATCAGCGGATTGAAATCTGCAAAAATAGCAGGACCCTGGTAATCGGCCGCGGGCGGATGATTTGAGTCGTCGATGTGAAGGTTCTCAAAGGTGATACGCTCGGGCATATAACATATGTAGCCGAAATCATGTTGACCGGAATAGGATCCGTTAATCAGGGAGGCGGTTGCAGGTCTTCCCCCGGCAGGCACAAATACGCAGTTGCGGATAATGAATTCACCCTGCCATGTACTGCCGTAGTCGGAACGCAGGTTGATGAGGCTCCTTCCGCGGATAGTGCAATTCTCTACGGTAAATAACCCATTGCCGATGGCATTTATTCCCATGTGTCCGAGGGTTGAATTGCGGATGGTGGCGTTGGCAACTCCCATGTGGGCATCAAACCTGGAAAAGGTGCACTTGTCATATACAAGGTTCTTGCAGTAATTGGATCCCATGATCCCCCAGTATGTTCGGTCGTCAATATCATTTGTTTGACTGCAGTTCAAGAATGATACATTAATGGCACGGTTGACCGAAATGTCGTAAGTGCCCATAGTTACGGGCCTTCCCGCCGAACCAATGGTGCTGTAGGTTTTGTGTCCGGTCAGTAGGGTGTTCTGAACAGTTACATAGGCACAGTCACGTATATTGATGAAGCCTCCATAGGGCGCACCCTGGTCTCCTTCGCCGGTGACATGGTGTTCCAGCCCCTGAACAAGAACGTTTGAACGTCTGATCGCTATGTTTCGGCTGTAATAGGTATACTTTGATTCAGCTTTGTTAGCAATGGTGGTAAAAATCCCTCCGGTGACGATCAGTTTCTTCTCGTCTATGGGGAGGGCAGTAATATCGGTAATCTGATCGAAGTCCCAGATGATGGGTGCATCCATATCCACCTGGCCGTTTTGATCAACCACAAAGATATCTGTCTGAGGAGATCCATTGTTCTGGTTCGGCCCATAGCGGATATATCGTCTTACATGGGAGTTGGTAACAGTGATCAGACATGGCCCCGGCAGGGAGATATCGATTTTCTCCTGATTTCTTTTAAGCGAAGAGATCTCTTCCAGGTGAAGCGGTTGTAAGCTCGAACTGACCATGAAAACAGGTGCATTGCGGTTTTGGACCTCTCTGTCGTCAATGATGAAGGCCGCAGTGCCGAAATCGGTATCCGTACGGATCACCGCTGTGCGCTCTTTTCCTCCAATGTAGTAGGTGGCCCCTTCGTTGGCTTTTACCAGTAGCTCGTGCTGATTGGCAAATGCATGGACCGCTGCAATGACATCCATCTCATCTGATTTGCCGTCACCCCTGGCACCGAGGTCACTGTAATGGATATACCCCAGGTTTTGAAATCTGCGGGCGTCCCGTGGGGATACATTTACATGTATTACCCCGCTTTCGCTGGTGTGTACCCGGGTCTCCTTCTTTTTATATGTGATAACCACATTGTCTAATGAACCATTGGTTTGTCCCCATGCCAGGGCAACACATGGTAACAGGATCAACCATGAGGATATATGTTTTAACATAGTGTATTCATAAAGATTTCTGTAAATCAATATAGTTTATTTCGTTCAATCTGCTCACAAAGGGTTCCATTAAGTGGTTGTTCAGAAAGTCGATTTATGCTGATTGGTAAATAAATTCGTTAAATTAGGGAGTAATGAAAACTCGTATCTGAAATGGGTTCCACAGCGGCAACAATCCCTGATTTTTATATCGATACGCTTCCGGTTGCCTCTACAACTCATCCCATGGAACGGCTGAGGTATATTGAAATTGATGCCGGCAATTCTCATGTCTTTACCTGGCTGGGTCAGCTCCGTATTGCCCCCTACAGTTATGATTATATTGATAACTACGGCCGCAGATCACCCTATTTCATTGTTAAGAATTTACCACCATTAAGAAATGGCCCCCATTGCCTTCTGGCTTTTCATGTATATGCATTTGAAGAAAACTCATTCCTTGCCTGCCGTTTCTGTGAACCTATCAATTCTCCGCTTAACCGGTTTATTAGAGGACTCTATATTGAATATCGCCTGGTAAAAAAAGGGAATAAGACCGAATTGTGGTGCAAGGTATTAGGTTTTGTAAACAGAGGGGTCGTATCAAGGACTGCATTCTTAATCATCTGTGGCATAAACAGGGTGATGATGAAGAAGCAGTTATGGGTAATTAAGAAATTGTCCGAAAGGCTGGCTGCCGGAAGCATTAAAGCAAAAGAATATTCACTGGATAAGAGTTATATAAAATCGGGACTTCACTGGTGGATCTTTTGCAGGCGCCGACATTGTCCATCATTGATTACAAACCAACCACAAACAATCCATCAATGATGCAATCAGCCAAATCATCCCGAAGACAAAGAGTTATTAAGGATATTCCCTGTTAAGCTAATTAGTTTTACCATCCAACCTGGAACCTGTTAATGATTCAGCTATGTCCCAAATTTGCCTGCTAATTTGTGTATCTTGCCAGACAACTTTACACCCCCAGGCACGATTAGTTGCGTACAAAGATGTTAATGAAATCATAACCGATCTCCCTGCCCCCCGCCAATTAATTCCTTGTGACCAAACCACCTCACTTGGAGGGATGCAATGGTTGCTAATTGACTCGCTGATATGCATGCCTCTGACACATAAACATCTGTAATCAAATCAAATATGTGATGAAATGCGGAGTGATCAGATTAACGCTCGTCGTGAATTTGAGTGTTACCTCATTGTATAGTGTTATTCCTGTCAGATCTTATGAAATGTCAATTTTACTCACTGTTTAAAATTTCAAGTGGGTTCCTGTTGGCGGCTTTGTAAAGCTGGTAGACAGTGGTTAAAATCAGTGTAAGAAGAATTACAACTATTGTAGCGATATAGGTCCACCAACTTATAGAAAGATCCGTGACTATGGATTTCACCATTCTTTCCAGAACCAACTGGCTAAGAGAGAATATGACCAGGATCGCCGCAGCAGCAGGGAAGAGGAATTCATTTAATAGGATGGATTTTACAATCCTTGTTGAGGAGGCTCCGTTGACTTTCCTGATGCTGATCTCTTTTGTTCTTTGTTCGATAATGAAGAGAATAAAACATATCAGTCCAAAGCCTACAATTAAGAACGACAATATGGTTGCCCACATAAGGACTAAACTTAGCCTCTCTTCATTGCTATAGAAAGCTTTTATCTTATCCTCAGCCAGCGAGTAGTTAAATTCTTCATTTGGACTGAAGCTGTTCCATTCATTTTTCAAATCCCGTATGGTTCCCCGTCTAACACTGGAGGCTAGTTTTACACTCATGGTAGATGTGTAATCTCCTTCTTGGGCGAGATATATAAAGAGTGGTTCTATGGCATTGTGTTTGGATGTAAAGTAAAAATTCTTCACCATCCCGATAATAACCCCTGCATCTCGCTTGCTAATCCTAATTCTTCTATCTATCGCATCTGAACCAAGCCCAAGTTTTAATAGTGCTGCTTCGTTTATCAGACAGTTATTAATATCAGTTGCAATACCTTTGCTAAAGGTGCGCCCTGATGCAAGTTCAATCTGATACAGATCGCAAAAGTCTTCATCAACAATCATACTTCTCATATCAAATGATTCCATTTGATTGTCATTGTCAACATGCAGAGTCGAAACCCAGTAATCATCTCCTACCGAAATATCAGAAACAGCTACTTCAAGTACACCTGGGTATTTCCTAAATGCATTTTTAAGCACGTTTGCCTTCTTTACCAAATCGGGATCCTTGATGGGTAGAATTAGAATATCCTCCTTATTGAATCCGAGATCCGTGTTTTTAAGATAGAAAAGTTTCGCATTAACGAGTATGATGCCAAATACAACAATTGTCAGGAGCGAGATTTCCAGGAATACAAATACTTTGCGAACAAATCTGTTTCTTTTTTGCAACTGATTCTTCAAAATAAAGAGTGGCTTGATTGGCATAAATATCAAAGAGAGAATGATGCCAGGCAGTGCCCCCAGAATAATCCATAAAGCAACTATATTAATGATTGCATGTTGATTGGCAAGCACATTTATGGAGAGGCTTTTATCAAAATACTCATTGTAGCGTGGGAGAATTATTATAAGAAGCAGCACACTTAAAACAGTGGCAATGATTGTATTCAGAAGTGAATCAAAGATGAAATGGGTGAATATCTCCCTTTTTCTAATACCATATAGTTTATGCAATCCGATATATTTCCCGGTATTTACGGATTTTCCTACCATCAGGTTGATGTAGTTTATAATACTGAATACCAATATGATCAGAAGGAGTATTTCAAATATTGATATGTATTTACGATTCATAGTAGGCAGGTCACTCTCCAGTTTGTCATCACTGAAATGGATTTCTGCCAAGGGCTCAAAAACCAGATTGTATTCATATCCCTCCTCCAGGTTCAGGTGCTTTTCGTAGAAGCTGGGTAATTTCAATGCGAGCTCCTGGATTTTAATGTTTTCATAGGTAAGAATATAAGTATAGACCTCTTTTGGTCCACAATTTGAAATACTTTTGTTGCTGACATCAACCTCCTGCTGCTGATTTTTGATGGGGTTGAATAAAGAGACCACAGCATTGATCTTTAAGTGAGAATTAGGTATGTTGTGGATGATCCCTGTAATTGTGTATTCTTCACCATTCATCCGGATTCTGCTCCCAACCGGATTATTTCTATTGAAATACTTTTCTGCCAGCTCTTCGGTCAGGACCATGGAGTTAGGTTCCGAGAGTGCATATTCCCGGGATCCTGCAACGAGTTCATAGGGGAATACATCAAACAAGCTTGAATCCGCATAATAGAAATGTGATTCCTTGAAATCTCTCTGATCAACCACGACGTGCGGATTTCTTATTTTTATAAACCGAACATATGTATTTATCTCAGGGAATTCGCCTTTCAGCGTGGGTCCAATACAAAACGTGGAGGTAGCACTGTTAAATTTCTTGGCAGGCCATTTCTCATACGTGGCTACCCGATAAATATTCTTCAGATTAACGTTCCACCGGTCATAAGAAAGTTCATCCTCTACGAAAAAAAGAATGAGCAATACGAAAGCAAGGGTAATCGCAATACTGAAAATATTCAGGATCTTCGTTCTATCTTTACGCAGATTCCTGTAAAAGACTGCCAATAAACGAGCCAGCATAGTTTCTTTGCGGTGCTATATGATCAGGGACCAGATTGTGCTTAGTTCCATCCCACTGCTGCAATTCTATCTTTGATAATCGCTAAATGTAAATAAAAAATAGTCGATTTGTCTTCTAGCTAATTTTATTCAATTCAGGCAGTAAATGACTTCAACTTTATTATTTGCGATATTTTCAGGACAGAACTTGATGAGGAAATATATTCCACCATCCATACTACGGGGATGTCCTCTTATAGGTACTGGCCGTTCTCCCCAACCCTCTTCAATCAATTCCTTGTTACCAAGACACCTCACCTGGACAGAAGGAATTATTTTTAAATGAACTATCTGATATTCTGTGCCTTTATTAAATAAATAGTTGTAATCAAAACAAATACATTATAAAATACGGTAAACAGGGTACGCTTGTACGGGTGTAGTTAATTTGCACTGATTCCTGAGCTTACAGGAAAAATATTCTCCGATTCTCCTGGTAACGCAGCTTTCATATTGTTGTAAATGGTGTAAATGTGTCCCCTGAATCTGGGCAGCAAAACTCAAATCTTAGAGTCTTCTAATCGCTCGTAATAAGAATCCCGAAAGAGTTTAACTCAATTTCGCTACCTATTCGATTACTTCGTTTGCTTATTAGTGTGGTATCCATTTCAATAAGTGCATTGTTAAAATTATATTGCTGATCCGCCAGATTTAAATACACAGTTAATCTTTTCTTTGTGTTATGCCTTGAGAATCCTAACACGTTTTCAGGGAGCTCCTTTTGATCTATAAAGGAGATTGCTCCGTTCTGAAGAACGGTGTATTTTTTTCGCAAAGCCAGCATACTTTTGTAGGTGTTTAATAAGGAATTCCTGTCTTCTAGTTGGTTCATTACATTAATATCTTCGTAATTTTCCTGCACTGGTAACCAGGTATTCTTTGAAGCAGAGAAGCCTGCTGAAAGTTCGTTGTTCCATTGCATGGGTGTTCTGCAGTTATCTCGGTTTGTCAAAAAACCCAGCTTATCTCTGATCCATTCGGGGATTTCCAACCAATTCTTTGCCAAGGGATCTTGTGCTTCCGTGATGGGAATATTTCCTGTGCGCATTCCTATTTCTTCTCCCTGGTATACAAAAGGCACACCCCTCATAGTCAGTTGAAAGGCTGCCAGGATATCTGCTTTTCTTTCGTCATTATCCAAACGAGTAATACTTCTTAACTGGTCATGATTACTAAATACATAGGTAGGAACCAGTGGGGCAGGGTAGAAGGATTCATATTCTTCTACCTTTTCACGAAAGTAGTCTGCGGAAAAATCAAAACCTTCTATGAAATCAAAAAGGAAAACCAAATTTAACCCATCTTGATACTCCAATCCCAATAGTTCTCTCATATGCTTGTGAGAACCAAATACTTCACCAACCATAAAACGCCCCTCTGGATAAGATTCTAAAATGGTCCGCAATTCTCTGGCAAATTCTATTACTTCTGGTTGATGAAAATTATACCTATGTTCTTCAAATATCCATTTGGCTTCATCCAATTTTGGCAGATACCTCAATGTTCTGGGGTTATCCGGATAGTTCTCATCTTCGAATATGAAATTGAAAATATCAAGTCTGAAACCGTCAACCCCTTTATCCAACCAGAATTGCACAATATTGATCATTTCTGTCCGGACTTCCGGATTGGCCATATTGAGATCGGGTTGAGCTGGCAGAAAGGCTGCATAATAGTATTGATCCCTTTCGGGTACATAGTTCCATGCTGAGATCTGCCCCAATATATTTTTCCAGTTGTTTGGTGGTCCATCACCTTTTCCATCTTTCCAGACATACCAGTCACTCCTGGGGTTATTTCTGGAACGCTTCGATTCAATGAACCACGGATGCTGGTCGGAAGTATGATTCAAAACCAGATCAAATACTATTTTCATATCCCGAAGATGCACTTCGGATATCAGGCTATCTACCTTGTTCAGATCACCATACTCAGGTTGTATGGACTTGTAATCGCTTATATCATATCCATGATCAAATTGCGGGCTCTTGTAAAAAGGTGAAATCCAAATGGTTTCAAATCCGAGGAATTTGATGTAATCTAATTTACTGATGATCCCATTTATATCTCCAATTCCATCTCCATCGCTATCCATAAAGGATCTGGGGTATATTTGGTATACGGCTGTCTCTTTCCACCAGTTCCTACCCTTGTCCGTATCGTACTTTGGTGTTATTTTATTTGGAAGGCTGGCTAATATTTCTTTGTTCTCTTGACGACCCGAAAGATTGATCCAAACCAGAAATGTTATCGCCAGAACAATAATGCCGAAGCATAACCCAAGATATATTAATACCTGTCTAAGAATTTTTTTGACTTTTGGTTTCATGCTCGCTTTGCGTATTAATCGGTCTTATCTTGAAATGATGAATTGGTAAAAAATGCAGGTAATCACAATGGGTGTTTTCCCTTCCTAAATTACTGAATATATGTACTTAAGTCAATTGAGCATCCATCGACGCATCATTGTACGACTGATCTCCCCACTACTTGCCACATTAATCCCTGTAACCAAATCTTAAGCATGATGAAATACGGAGTGATCAGATTAACGCTTGTGGGGAATGTGAGTATTACCTTATTGTACAGGGTTTAAGGATAGACATTGTATTTATCAATGTTAACACAGAGGATTGAAGCAAGCCTGTTGGGAAGTTGTTGAATCGGCATTTTAGTTCAACCATTTTTGTATTTCTTGCATCGCAGACATTGATATCTCATGACCGCCTTCAAATTCATATAGAGTCACCTCAAATCCATTTTGAATATATTGGTCTTTTGATTTCCTCGCCAACTCGAAATCTACAATAGCGTCGTCCTTTCCATGAGCAATAAAAATATTGAGATGATTAGCCCTTTTGATTAATTCCAAGGGAGGCCAAATGATTTCAGGTTTATCTGGGTGATGCATTGCAGGACCGGAACAGATTATTAATCCTTCAAGATGATCATGATTTTCAATTCCTGCTATTTGTGCGATAATTGAACCCTGTGAAAATCCAAGCAAGTATATATTCTCTGCCTTGTATCTTGATTTCAGGGTTTTAATTATAGTTTCAATATATTTGGAAGTAAGGACGATAGCCTCTTTCATATATGATGTATCCTTGCTTGGCCAGGCTGCCCAATCATACCCGATCTGATCACCCAGAAGCCATTTGTAGGGTGCCTGTGGGGTAGCCAAAATGAATTGCGGATCCTCAAAATGGTCCCATACCTCCATAAAGGTCTCATAAGATCCTCCGCCACCATGTAATGCAATAAGCAGCGGATATCCTTTGTTCTGGACATAATTATCAGGAAACTGGACCTCACATTTAAAGATCGCTTGATTAATGATTCGGATAGAATTGGAATCGTGGTTGGGAAAGCTCGCTGTCTGACCATTGGTCAAGTAAGGAAAAATGACTGAGATGATGACTAGGACAGTTTGTTTAATTGACGAGATGGATTTCAATTTCATGAATAATTTAAACGATAAGATACAAACAGTTATCCATTTCAAAATAATAATATACTACCTTTCAATGAATACATCAGACGAGTCGTGAATAGTCAAACGATTTCTCCTCTTCTCCCCGCACTAATTCCAGTCTCAGTCTTTCTAAAGGTATCCAGAACAACTTTTCTTTCAATCTGTTCGATTATAAACCATTTCAAATAGGCATTATGAAAACTATCTTAAATTTTTTTCTTGGCATCTTGTTGGTATTCTCAAGTATAACCTCATGTTCAAACAATAAGCCTGACCAGAAAGAACTTATACACGAACCTTATTTATCTGCGCAGGATGAGATTATAAAGGTCATAAATTCTATTGTCAAGGATGCCGAGGAGGCAAATCTTGAGGGTTTGAAATCTGCTCATCTTGAAAGTGCAAAGTTTTCAAAATTCGGACCTCGTAATTTCAATCGTCAGGATTTGGCAAGCACGAACGAGACTGAAGCAGCATTTTTTGGTTCGATTTCAAATTACAAGCAAGAAGTAAGGGATTTGAAGATTGATGTCTTTGATGATGTAGCCGTGGCCACCTATTACCCACATGTTACGTATGTTTTAAATGGAGAGAAGATAAAAGGAAGCGGGCGTCAGACTTTTGTCTTTCTTAAAACACAGGATGGCTGGAAGCTTGTTCATGAACATGGTACTCCGAAGCAGAAATAATAGGTGCATCCAAACCGATCTCCCCGACCCTCGTCACATTAACTCCTGTAATCAAATCTTATATTTATGAAATACGGAGTGAACAGAGTGACGCTTGTTGGAGTGAAGTTAATGTGTACTAATTTTCGGGATAGATAGCTTATAGAATAATTTTTTGTACTCAGGATTGTTTTGAAAGCATCAGTTCGAACGGACTGAGGGTATGACCATATGCCGAAGATTATATCGATTTAGTTTTAAGGCATTGGTCACACCATATGTTAGGTGCAGTTATACACTTGATGTTAATCAATAAGATTCATGTATGTATAGCCCCTTCTTATGCCTAATTCAACGGACCATTCGATTTCTGTTTCTCTATTAAAAAGTTTGAGCGTAAACGTTGTGTCATTCTGCCAGCTATAGAATCCCTCATTATAATTTATCGTATCGAATTTATAAGAATGATAATTTTTTATTTTCCCAGAATAATCGTGGTAAAAGACTATTAAATATCCTTCTTCCGGAATTCTGACACGATAAATTTCAACATCACCAGATTTATGTGCATCAAGGTTTATTTCAGGTTCATATTGATCAGAAGGATAATTCATCACTGTGATCAAGCCTTCTTGTGGTGAACTTTGAGTATATCCTGCGATTACTAACACTATTGCAAATATTAGTAATGAGTGATTTGGAGGTCTCATATTATTGAATTTATTATTACTTCAATTTAGTTGATTTTATTATCAATTACAGCAAACAAGTATATATACCTGGTGTATTTCTACTCCTAAATTACAGATTATATGCACCTTAGTCAATAGTGCTGACAATCCTTCACTCTCCCAGACTGATTTCCAGGCCACTCGACACATTAACCCCTGTAACCAAATCTTTACTATTATGAAATACGGAGTGAACAGAGTTACGCTTGTAGGGGTGTATTTTAATTGTACCCGTTCAAATTCCACGGGATCTTACAAAATTAATTCTGAGGATCAGTAAGCTTCCTCCGATTTTCAGGTAAGGCTACAACAGGTTAAGGCTATTAATTGTGTGAAAGAATAATTATCCCCGGCAACATTAATTATCCGGATTGTCCGACATAAGTTCTATCTCCCCGGGCTTCCAGGATTTATCGAACCATGGCTCAAGGGGTCCGTAGATTCTTAGGATGACAAACCACCCCTTTCCTTCAACGGTCTGAATCCAGTTCTTCTCTTTCCCTTCCGGTGGTTGCGGCCCAAAATACACATTGGCAGAACCATCGCTGTTCTTTTCAATATTGCTCAGTTCACTATTCAGGCTTGGGTAAGGATTGTCCGTTTCCAGCATGCTTCTTGTCTGAGGGTCATACACAACCACAGACCAGAAATCTTTCACCGGTGGATTAGCGGGAATCGTCAATTTATAGCTGTTGGAACCATCCAGATAAAGTCCTTCACTGTCCTTGTAGGTTGCGGCGTATTGCGATCCGACCCCGACCATCTTAACCTCCATGGCTGGAGTAACTGCGGTGGCTATGTAATGAAAAAGGGTACGCCCATCAAGTTCACGGGCATGGTTCGTTTGAAACTGATATCCACCAAGAAAGGCGGTGGTCCAGTAGCTATCAGGATAAATATATACGGACTCGTCCCGGGGACTGAAGGATATGGCTCTGGCGGTAGCATTGCCCACTTTGATGGCGTCTTCGAGGATGGCCTTCATGCGTGCATCGGGGTTAAATGCCTTCCCTTTCTCAATTCCAATGGATTTGAATATCCCTAGAATTTGTGGTTCAAAGGCTTCTGATGGCTCGTATTGAATGACTGCGTTTAACTCTTCAAAGAATTTAAAATCGTTGGCATGGACGGTATTAAATCGCTTTCCTGTCCAATCAATGAATACAGCTTCAGGGGGATCTTCCACCTGGCTGAGCAAATACATATTGGTATTGGCCTTGATGCTTTCAACAGCCGGTTTGGGATCCCCATTCTGTAAAAATCCCCTCCAGAAAATAATGTTCTGGAAAGTCGGAGATTGGACCACAAAGTAACCATCAGGGATCTCTTCATCATAGCCGGGAGGAAGCACCAGGAATTTGCCTCCCTCCCCCCGGTCGGGTCCGGCATTCCCCAAGTCGGTCACATATCTGAAAAACATATCATTGATCATCCCTAAGGTATTTGGGGGACTCTCTACCACAATGGGTCCGCTTTTCAGATCGATGATACTGATGGTATACACGGATTCTGTATTGGGGGTTAAGAATATAGATTTTGAATCCATCAGGTTTTCAAAAATTCCAAATTCACCAAGTTTATCCAGACCTGCCCCTTTGAATCCCTCGAACAGGGCCTGCATGGAGGCAGCGGGTATTCCGTTAAGAAAGGCTTCGATTCCCCGGCTAAAATCCAGGTTATCGTAGACTTTATTTACTGTTTCCTCTGAAGGATATCCGTCGAAATAGCTTAGGGTGCCAAGTCTTTCCGATTGCACCGTGGAGGGTGTTACGATGTGTCGCTTGATTGGTTCAATTTCTGAAGCTCCCTCAGAAAAAGATTCTGCTTTCTCCTGATTATTGCATGAGAATACTGCAAGCAGTGCAATTAAGACTGCCAATTTGTTGATTGCGTAGGTCATATTAGGTTTGAATTTAAATGGTCTCATTTTCTGGTCTACCAGGGCACACGCGCCCAGGTGCTACGCCCAGAATAGATATTCTAAATAAAGTTAACACATATGGGGAATCCAGTCAATATCCAGGTAAGTTCAGATGGGAAATCATTTTTTTAATCTATTTAGAAGCAAGGTATAGGTCATTAAAATCTGGTGAAAGTCAGTCCCGTAAGAAGTTATAATATTGACACTATAGCCAAATTTAAGCCCATGACGGGGGGGGAAGGGAATAGCAAAAGTGGCACCGATTTTAGAGTTTCTCTGCCGATCAAGGAGCTGGTTCTCTCCAATTCTTTGCTGTCCGCCCCAAAAGAAATTGGATTCAAGTGATGCCCACAATCCGGGTCTAATACGTTTTACCAGATGAAGTTCAGCTGAAACAATGGGTTCCTGCTTTTTGGCACCCAACAGGAAATCCTTGTCCTGAGTAAAAAACCAGGCACCTGTTTCGACCTCCAGTAACAGCTTCCAGGGGAGGGGTACCATGGCTGCAACCTCAGGTTTGAATGCCCACCGGTTGCCTCCCACATTGATCAGTTTGTCGGTCATATACTGTCCGGTGGGAAGAATGACCTTGATGCTCGTTCCGATGATCAAGCGCGGATTATCACGGAACAACTGAAACTCTGCAGGAGACATGGATGGGGCACCAAGCAGATTCATGGCTATCGTAATTCCAATATCATTAAAACCAGAAAGTCTTCTTTCTGCCGGCGTATCAATCACAATTCCTTTTGTAATACCCCATGAATAAGGAAGTTCCACCAGGAAATTCGTCGTCCTCCCCAGGAGACTGAAGGACTGCATATAAGCTAAGAATCCCGTGTGAATCCTCGATTTCACCCCATACAATGGTATCGACTGATCCATGAGTACCTCCCCGAATATGTAGGCATATCCTGCAACTGCAACTTTTGTCCCGATGGGAGTCGGCCAGTAAAAACGTGGTGAAAGTTCCTGGGATCTGCACCAAATCATGCTGCAGAAGGCACATGTAAATATTAGGTAGAGTCTTTTCATGTGGATACACATAGGTAAAGAGCTGCGAAGCATACTATACTTCCTTGTGAACTTGGACCCCTTCAACACAAGTTAGCCAATTATTTCAATTTTGGAATTGATAATTTGCCACTCATACTCCCTCTGATCTTGGTTTCCTCCCTGTTGTAAGTGGACTTCAGAAATGGAAGATCCAATTATAACTCAGTAACAGACCGATCTCCCCACCCCTCACCACATTAACCCCTGTAATCAAACTTAATCATTGTGAAATATGGAGTAAACCGGGTCACCCTTGTAGGGGTGTAGTTAATTTGTACTTTTCACTACCAATTATCAGTTGACTGCAATACAACAGATCTGGTCACAAAATCATGTATTGCTTTATTCTTCTTCAGTTAAGATATTGTAAGTAAAGAAATCCAGATAGTGGATTATATTAAGGAGTAACCTATAATTATACTTTGCATTTGGATCTATGAAACCCATTTTCCCACCCCAGTCCGTATCTTGAGCTGAAAACATATTGGCATCTGCGAAAATGACAAACTTACCTTTCCCAAAATCCATATAAGCGCCCTGGGCCAATCCAGAAATCGATTCTGGTTCAACATCCTCAATATCCCAGGCTATATCGGGAAGCCATTGAACCCAACCGTCATTAAAAGTTAATATGGGTAATGCATTATCCGGTATTTTTATAGCTGATCCACTGAAGGTTATTATTGAATCGATTTTTTCAGAAGGATCCCGCCCGTTTGTAATTACATTACTGTGTAACGTGTTATTGGTCCTGTTATAATAACTGGGGTATATGAGGGTATCTTCTGCATGTCCATTATAAAGTTTAAATCCAAATTTCATAGCCAATTGCTGTGCAGCTCCGGGAAACGGATGGTGATCAACAATAAGAAAAAGAGATCCACCCTGCTCTACCCAATCTCTTAGTGCCTTAACCTCCGATCGCTTTAGTGCAGAAAAAGTTGGGTGATCTGGGGAAAACAAAACATAATGGACCATGACTTCCTTTATAAAAAGAAAGTATGATTCTTTCTTAAAAATCACTTTACAATTTTCAAAAGCCCGGTTGAAATACGAATCGGATCATTGGTTGTATTGTTCGAGAATACAGCGATAAGTATCTCTTTTTGACGATCCAAAATGAAGTCGCTTCTAAATCCCACGATATAGCCTGAGTGATGTACCAATTCATCTTCTAACAGGAGTCCATATCCATAGGATTGTGGGTTCCCTCTTGGACCTGTAAAGTCTACACTTATCAATGGACTAGTCATCTTCGAAATTGAATTCTTATTTAGGATTGTCTGCTTTCTATCCATATATAATCCAACCCACTGTGCAAAGTCGGTCAAAGTCGTAAACAGCCCACCATCTGCTTCGGTTACTGGAAGACTAACAATGTCATCCAGAACATGAACAGATTGTTCTGCGCTCCATCTGTACCCTTCAGCTTCATCTGCTTCAGGAACATGGCCTATGACATGGATCCTGGAATCTTTCATACCTATCGGTTCAAAAACATTGACTCTCATGTATTCATTGTAGGGCATCTGGGTTTGACTTTCGATAATAATTCCAAGTAGTGTATAGTTAATATCTGAGTAGGAGAACTTCGAACCGGGGTCAAATTCCAGTTCTTTTCCCATGGCTTCTTTTACCATTCCATCCACCGTATTACCCTGACAAAAACCTTTGACCACTTCGTAATAATCCCGGGTAACGGCATAATTGGTAATTCCGCTGGTATGACATAGCAGATCGTGCAGGATTACATTGTCCCACTTTGAGGATCTGTATTCTTCTGGTAGGTATTCATTGATTGATTCCTCAAGCTCCAAAATCCCTCTATCAACTAACTGCAATGTGGCTGCGGCGGTAAACTGCTTGGTAATGGATGCTACATGAAATGCAGTTGTGACCCTATTCTCCGTCTCATTCTTTGCTTTGCCGTATCCTTTGGCATGGATAATCTCTTCTTTTTTCATAACGAGGGCAACTCCGGTAAAATGTTCTTCCCGTTCCATGTCTTTCAGAAAGGCATCAATTCTTGAATCAATTACCTCCCGTTCTATCAAAACCGGTCTCGCTTCCTGTTTCTGACCTCCACATGCCACGGAAAACAGGGAAGCGGACAGGATCGAAAAGTTACCAAGGATATGAATTACAGATCTCATTTTTTCACCCTGCAAGCCCTGATAAATTATTTGCTTAGTTCATGATCAATCATCAAGATCAAATCGTCTATTTTATCATGTAATGTTTCAGTGTATTGAATGATAAATTCCCGGGTGGTCTTTTTTAAACCCATCAGGTTATGAAATTCATCATTGGATTTCAGGTCGGTGTAACTATTTGGTCTGGCAACATCCGAGCTTATGTACTGAATGTTACGAGCAATGAAAGGTAATACTATGCTGTTATGCAATTCCCATTCTCCCTTTAATTCGTCAATCAAAAATGGAAAGTGTTGTTCATAAATTTCAGTTATTAAAACCTTTAATAAATCATTTTGAATGATGTCCAATCCTTTTAATTTGAGGGTCTCATAAGCAGTATAGGTGAAATTTGGAGCTGACCAGTAACTCATATAGCTAAATGAAGTATCCAGCGAATTCGAATAGGGTAGATCTTCACGAATATGCCTGAGGATCTTTTCATAATTTGACAATGTGGTTTTATTATAAGAAATGCTTGATGCTAAATTTGCATTGGACGCAATCAAATTCTCTCTAATATCAACCAGCATCACATTCTCCAAATTCCTTAAAAGTCTATTTTCATTCCACCTGTCAATCTGAAATGCAATTAGTATTCCAAAAACAACAAGCAAAACTTCTCCAATGGCGTAAATCAGATACATACTGAGTTTGTTTTCGGATAACATCTTTTGTCGAATTCTTCTTAAGAAATTTATCATGGGCTAGTTGTTAGTTATAATGAAGGCACAGTTGTGGATATGTGCACCTGATTATTCCATATTATTAAAACTTTTGCATATGAAATGAGGAGTAACCCGGACTACCCTCGTGAGCGTAATTAATCCTCAAATGATACCCTGCTGCTGGTGGGGACATAGTCCATTTCTGATCTGATAATATCCATTATCACAGATACCTCCTGTATTTTTTCATCAAAGGATTCTATCGCGTAATTATTACCCACGTAGTGAGCAGCTGCATTCCTGATATAAATCTCTTTGTTATCTAGAAGTTGTTCTGCTTTCTCCTTTTGTGATTGGGGACCAAATAACTGCTCAGTGATTGGCTCATATTTAAGGATATCGGAATCAGCTGTGAATTTTGCATCAATCGGATTGACCCACTCTTGATTAATGATGAAATTGTCCTCAATCTCATCATAAGAGGCATAAAGCCCAACCAGTAATTCTCTCAACTCCTTGTTTTGAATTACATTGAGTTTCCCGGTACTAGAAAGATCCTGAAATGTTGACGTTGAGCTCGGGAAGTAGGGTGTGTACCATCCAAATTCACAGTAATCATTAGCGGCATGTATTAATATGGAATCCGCAGGGGGTCTATCGTTAAGCAGCTTTGTGAAATTTGAAATTACCAGGTTATTTCTTTCATACTTATCTATTTCCTGCGAAAATTTGAGAGAATCCATTCTGAGTTCTGAGAATAATCTCTCAAGATATTGTTGCTCCTGAAATACGTTTTTTCTGTTTTCGTTCCAATCATTAACCTTCAGGGCCAGTAATATCCCTATCATAACGATCAATATCTCACCCACAAAGTAGAGAAGATATTTTCTGATGTTGCTTTCATCGACAAGTTTCTGTCGTATTCTTCTGAATATCTTCATCGTAGAATTAAAAGTTTCAAGGCGATTATTAGATTACAACAGTTTTATAGCTAGAATGTTCTGAGTGAAAGAATTAAGTATTTATTTACCGATCTGCCCACCCCTTATCACATTAACCCGTGTAACCAAATCTTAAACATTATGAAATACGGAGTAAACAGAGTGACGCTCGTCGGAAATGTGGGCGAGGTGCCCCGGGTATCGGAAAGGGATGGTGAGGCATTTGTGGCAAATTTTCCGCTGGCAACCAATGAGGTCTGGCGGGACAAGGAAGGGGAGGAGGTCAGGCGCACCGAATGGCACCGGATCGTGGTCTGGAACAAAGCCGCCGAGATAGTCAGGAAGCACGTAAGGAAGGGCGATGCCCTGTATGTGGAAGGTAAGATCTCCACCAATTCCTGGGAGGATCAGGAAGGGACCAGGCATTACAGCACGGAAATAGTCTGTGACAACTTTCTTTTTCTATCCCCCCGGAACGTGGAGGAGCCAAAGGTACTAGAGGATTCCTGATTCTAACTACCATGTGAGCTGATGCTCAATGGCCGCTTTTACTATGGGTTTTATAGGTTAACTCTCCAAGTATGATCGGGACTGCAACCTTCAGCAGGAGGGTATAGAGCAGGAATCCGGCTGAAAAAATACCAATGGTAACGAAAATCTCCGTTCGGGAGGGAAAATACTCATAGATTTCGCCCAGGGTATCCGGGGTGAATCCGGGGATGATCAGCCCGATCCCTTTTTCTATGTACACCCCTGTATAGATCAGTACCGCCCCCAGGTTGAGGGTGATAATATTTTTCCGCGTGGCCGGCACCAGGAAAAGAATGAACGCGATGGTATCAAAAATAATGGCCAGCCATCCGTAGGGGACAATTTTGTTGTGTTCCCCTATCCCGAAATAAAGGTATTCGGTAAAAAGTTTGTGTTCCGTATCTGAATAAGCCTCTTTGAATATCTCTGCCCCCGTCAGGAAGAGATTAAAAAACATGGTGTACGCCATCAATTCTGCAAGCTTCCAAAGCGCCCTGTCCTCAATCTCCAGTTTTGTGGTTCGCCTCAGCACCTGGAACAGGATGATCATGATGGCCGGCCCGGAACAGAAAGCGGAGGCCAGGAACTTGGGGGCCAGGATGGCGCTGTTCCAGAAGGGTCTCGCTGCTATGCCGTTATACAGGAAGGCGGTGATGGTGTGAATGGCAATACCTGCAGGAACAGAAAGCAGGATCAGCGGGATGACGTACCTTTTGCTGTAGTCTTTGATGCGGAATGCCCTGAACAGAATGTGGGAAGCGATTACGAAATTCAATACCAGGTATAAGGTCAGAACAACCGAATCCCAGGAAAGAATAGACTGCCCCAGTCTCAGTTTTCCGATAAATGGGAACATGTGCCAGAACCGTTCAGGGTGGCCCATATCTACCAGGATAAAAAGAAGGCACATGATGATGGCACTGATGGCCAGCAATTCTCCCAGGATCACTATCTCCTTCAGGGGCTTCCAGTTATAAATGTATGCCGGAATAACCAGCATGATGGCTGCAGCGGCCACCCCTACAAGGAAAGTAAAATTTCCGATGTAGAATCCCCAGGACACCTGATCACGCATAGAAGTAGTGACCAGTCCGTTTACAGCCTGGTTGTAATAACTCACGATCCCGATCCCGATCAAAACCAGGAGCAGGGTGATCCATGCCCAGTATACCCTGGACCCTCTCAAAATTGCTTTGATGCTTCCGATGATGAATTCCTTCAGGTGCATAGCGGTCCTCCGTTGTTAGGTGCCGTAGAAATAGTAGAATCGTGGTTGGGTATTCAGCTCCTCCTTAAAGATAAATACCCGCTTGTTTTTCATAATCATCCGTATTTCACTGCCTTCGTCAAGCAGGTTGCCGAACTTCCTTGAACCGGTGGGGCAAATTTCTGCACAGGCAGGATATTTGCCATTGCGGGTCCGCTGGATGCAATATGTGCACTTCTCCACTACCCCGTTTCCCCTGGGCCTGTTCCCCAGATAATCTGTATTGGGATTGATCTCGCCTGCAGGAATCTGAGGGGCGGACCAGTTAAACCTCCGGGCACCATAGGGACAAGCAGCCATGCAGTATCTGCAGCCGATGCACCAGTTATAATCGACTACCGTGATTCCGTCCGGTTCCTGCCAGGTGGCTTTCACAGGACAGACCTTCACACAGGGCGGATTGGCACACTGATGGCACTGGACAGGCATGTAAAAGTGACCCTCCTCAGGAACCTCATCCGGGGTGTAATAGGGATTGGTATGCAGAAGGTCCACCCCCTTATCTTTCTCCATTTCAAGGACCCTGATCCATTGAATTTCCGGGTTCCTGGACTGGTTGTTTTCCTCCACGCAGGCAAACACGCACCTTCTGCAGCCTATGCATTTAGACAAGTCCAGGCCATAACCAAAAACCACATTCTCTATGGGTGGAGTGGAGGAAACTTCGATATCCACATTGAATTTCTGCTTATACTCCCGCTCCAGGCGTTCCATCACCTGCTGAAGTTCCTCGTCATCAAGCTCGGTGAAATGCTGCTGAAAGAACGCATCCAGCTTATCGCTGTTGCAAGACGAAAAGGTCGAAAGCGCGGCAATGGATGCAGAACCTACCGCCATCCATTTCATGAAATCACGCCTGTTGATTTGATCATGGTATCGTTGGGTTCTCTTCTTCGCTTTCATAGATAGAATCTATCATTATATTTTCCGGCTTCCTTGGTGGGGGCATCGGTTCAAGGTTCCGGAACTTTGGAGAATGGGGATCGTGGCAATGCACGCAAAGGAAATATTGCTTCTCCCCATCCCATGCTCCGGTTCTCTTTCCGTGGATTCCCAGTCTCCAATCCCTGTACTTCGGCCCGTGACACTGGCCGCACAACTTAAAGGATTCGTTAAAACCCAGCAATCGTCCATCTGCCTGTCTTAGCGAATCCCTTTGATAGGTATCGTGACAGGCCAGGCACCACCTGTTCTCAGAATCATGATCGAAAATGATGTCATCATGCATATCCACCAATTCTCTCCGCTGTGGATTGGGCTCCAGATCAATGTGGCAATCATTGCATGGAAAGTAATAAAGGGTGGTAGGTTCAACAGGGATCAGGCTGGTTGTGTCAATCAGACTAACATCGCTTGAACTTTCCGAGTATTCGAACTCCATCAGCTCTCCGTTGTTTCGACCACAACCAATACAGGCTGCTACTAAAAACCAGGTTGAATAATGGAACGATTTCCTCATTTTTCAAGAAAGATTGAGATCCTGACGGGGTGCATTGCCTTCAGTATAAATATATGTAATAATTTGATATCTAAACCATAACGTCATTATTACAAAATTTAAACATAATGAATCCAAATAGCAGGATCAGTTCACTAAGTTTGTTGACGTATGCATTGTCGGCGATCAGTCGCTATCCCCTTTGCTTTCCCTTAACCGTCGCGAGTAAAAGATTGAAATACCCAGCGATATGATGGAAATCAGCATCAGTGCGACGATTCTGTACCCCAGGCTGATGCTCTTCAGATCAACAATAAAAACATAAAATACGGTCACCACCATGGTGGCAATGGCAAGCCAGCGGTATTTGATATTGTGAAGCAGCAGGCTGAGCAGAAATAACACCACAGCCGTCAGCACCCAGGATAGTGATACAAAGTGGGCCGGAACAACCTCATGGAGGCTGAAAAGCAACATGGATGCACCAGCCACCAGGTACACATTGCGTATCAGTTCCGTTCTTATCTCCAACCGCTTCTTTTTCCAGTTCAGTACCCGTGCAGTTAACAGGGCCACCAGCGCGAAAGTAAAATTGATGCTGTTCAGGTTTCCCGGCAGTGCCAGGTAGGTAATCAGCAATCCTGCGAATAACAGGGTATTCATCACGACAATGAAACGAGAACGGAACCAGAGCGCCACGGATACCACCAGCATACTTTGCAGGGCCAGAGGAAGGAATGCCCTGGGAAACTGAAAAGCCCCGGCGACACATATGCTCAACGCGATAAATCCGTACAGGGCATAAAAAGCAGCAATCCTTTCCCATGTAACGCGTGACTGGATCCACACGGAAAATCCCATGCAGCAGGTTGCAATGACACCGAACAGCAGAAAATAGTTATCCGGAAAGAATGAGAGGACCGAAATCACCAGGAGGGTGGAGAATCCGAGCCCGTTCAGCATAATTGCTCCATTGAGCAGGCTCTCCTTGAAATGTTCCGACCTGGGTTGAGTGGCTAGAAATGTATAGGCCATCGCACAGGCGAACAGATAGAGGTAACTGAACTGGTGGGAGGAGATGATCTGGGTATGGTGGGTGACGAAAGGATCACCCAGGATCCAGATCAGGAAAGTGGAATAGACGAGAATAATGGATATGATCAGCGCCGTCCACCAGTGATACCGCACTGTGAAAAACAAGGCGCTCCAGGCCACGCCCACCATGAGGGATAACATCAGATGTGTGGAATTGCTGGCAACGGCTGCAACAACGGCCATCATCCAGGAAATAACAGCCAACACCTGTGATTTCCTTCTGAAAGCCAGGTAGAGCAGGCTGATGACCACAATGAGTACAATCCCCTCGCCGATCAAAGCGTTATCGATCAGCCTGTTCCCGGGAAGCAGGTAAACCTGCATGGCGATAATGAAGAGCAGTATGTGTCCGTTATATCCGAAAAGGCGGGAGAGATATGGGATGGAACGCCGGGTAAGATACCCTGTCAGATACACCGCAACAACTGAGACCAATCCAAGAGCCAGAGAAAGCAATTCCTGTTCCCTGATCCTTAGGAACTGTGTCATGAAGAGGATTCCAAACAGCAGGACAATGTTGCCCAGCCATGCCATGCCATATTCCCCGATCCGGGATTCGACCGAATCATTCCGGACCACTTCAATCCCTTCGGATGATTGGTCCGATGTCGCCTTTTTTGAGAAAATCCTGACATAGGAATCTTCTTCTTGCTTTATGGGCCCGGTCTCCAGTCTGGCTACCCTTTCTTCCAGCTCCTTGATCCTGATAAGAAGCTTATCCAGGTCTTCCTTTTTCTGATCAGAGGTTTCCATGATGGAACTATTTTTAGGTTCAAATGGCCTCCTGTTTCTTCCAGGGAGGCATCAGCCAGAGCAGGACTGCAAGCAGTGCAAATGGAAGCAGCATCCACATGATGGCGGAGAATAAACCTTCCGTTCCTACCAATCCAAGCTTGAAATTGGTAAAACCATAAAAGCTTTTAGAGAATAGCTGTCCACCGATCACTACGTTCCACCTCATGAAAAATATACCTACCAGGACCAACACCCCGGAGGAGACATAGATGATCTTGCGTATTTGTTCTTTCACTTTTACCAGCTGGACGATACCGAGACCCACCATGGGGATCACCATGCCCAGGGTAATCTGGAAAGCAAACATGGTGTAGATCAGTTTACCGTTTACCAGAATGTTCAGGATATCAAACGATTCCTCAGCCTCATAGATCCTGTGCACCTGGTCGAGCGATTCCATCGCAAAATCAAGGATCAGCATGTAGAACAGGTATTTTCCGATCATATCCAGGGCCGCCATATCGATCTTCACCTTGCGGATGTAAGAAACACCCATATAGATTACCATCACCAGTGCGATCCCTGAAACCATGGCTGAAAAAAGAAAGATGACAGGCATAATCACAGTGGACCACCATGGGTTTGCCTTGATGGATCCGAATATGAATCCGACATATCCATGCAGGAGGAAAGCTGAAGGGATCCCGATGATGGTGATAATGTATCCGATCCGGTCGTCCCATTTCAAAGCTTTGGGAGAAATGTCGGTTACTCCCAGTGTCAATACCTTATAGACCCGTCTCATGAAGCCGGTCTTCTCCCTGGACCATATGACAAAATCGCGTCTGTAATCAAACCAGATCTCAAGCAATAGCACCACCGTCAGGTACCAGAGGTACACGAACCCGAATATGGCCATGGCAGAGGCACTGTTAGGGGTGATCAGGATCTCGTAAAACCTGCCGGGTTTTCCCAGGTGTGTAATCAGTGGGAGGGGGGCACAGATCAGGAATGCCAGGGCAGTTATCAGCGCAAGTTGATAGGTGGGTCCCAGCACTTTTACTTTGAAGACCCTTTCGAGTGAAGCCAGGATGAATGCTCCTGCTACCAAACCTGTCAGGTAGGGATACAGAACCACCAGGACACCCCATTGCAGTTCCAGTTCATTCGGGTAAATGTATCCATCCACCTTGGAAAGCATCTCATACAAATGCTGATAATGTTGTTCCATGTTATCTGACTTCAGCGCGCAGCGCGTTATAAAATAGTTTGGATCCCGTATTCATATGGGGTTTCAGAATCTGCCAGTTCTTATCCTTGAGGAATTGAACCAATTCACTCTCTTTGTCATTCAGATCGCCATAGATCCTGGCTTGGGTAGGACAGATCTCCATGCATGCAGGGGAGAGTCCTATCTTTATTCTGTGATAGCACAAGGTGCACTTATCGGCGACTTTCTTTTCCGGATGCAGGTACCTGCATCCGTAGGGGCATGCCTGTACACAATAACTGCATCCGATACAATAGGATTCATCCACCAGGGCAACCCCGTCAGGACTTTCAAAAGTCGCTCCAACAGGGCAGACCTGCGTACATGGTGATTTTGAACAATGGTTGCACATTTTCGGGACGAAAAAAGTCTTAAAGATATCCTCGTCCTCTACAGATTGTTCAAAACCATCAATCCCTCCATTGGGAGATTCCACCCTCACTGTTTCGTCGTTCAGGACAGTATATTGTTCAACCCATGTCCTGAAATAGAAGGGTTCCTCAGGTACCTTGTTTTCCATTTTGCATGCCTTGGCACACATACCGCAACCGATGCACTGGCTGATGTCGATCCCGACCCCCCACCATGGTCCCTCCTCAGGGGGATCCGTAGCAAATACAAGTACATTGATCGGATCCAACAAGGACGAGACGGCAATGGTTCCGGCAGCCGCTACCGTTTTTTTGATGAAATTCCTTCTCGATGATTTTATTCTATTCCCTCCCATACCTGATGTGGATTATGACAGTCTGTACAATTCAATTCTGTATTGTGTTCTGAGATATCAACCTGTGTCACTACTTCCAAAGGTCTTGCCGCATTCACGTTGTGACACTTCCCGCAAAACTCCCGGGAGCTCTCTTTCAGGATGTTCTCTGTGGTTGGATCTTCTGTGTGTTCCAGCCCCGGACCGTGACAAATCAGGCAGGAGAGGGTGGCGTGTGCATCATTTTCTATGATGAGCTGCACATCGTCGTGACAAAGAATACAGGTCTCTTTGTCTGAATGAACCTGTTCCTGGCTGGAGACATCATCCAATGTTTTGCCCCTGTAATGGCCGTATTGCCCAAAAGTATCGGGAACCAGGAAATAGCGGATAACGAGAAATATTCCTATAAAAACAATAAATATGGGTATAAGTCTTTTTAATTGAGGAGGCATGTTGAACGTGTATTATATAATACCTTTATGAAGGTTTTAATGATACAGAAAAAATTGTAAATTCAACCCGGTAAATGTGATAATCCATTAGCCGTCAGATTATTTATAATTTGACTAAATAAAGAAAAGAACCCATGATGACAGCCACAACAGAGACCAACGTAAACGATCCGGTATATACACTCGGCATCGCTTCCAGACTTTCAGGGATACCTGCTCATTCCATCAGGCAATACATCGACAGGGGGCTGCTGATCCCATATAAGCTGGACTCGAAGCGCCATCTGTTTTCAATGGGGGATATCAACCGGTTGAAAAATATCCATTCCCTCATCCAGGAGCATGGACTCAACTTTGCCGGGATCAGATCACTGCTAGCAGTGGTACCCTGCTGGGCAATCCGGCCATGCAGCGAAAGTGACAGGGAATCCTGCAATGCATTTAAAGCTGTTGCATATCCATGCTGGGAAGCTTCAAAAAAAGGAAGGGTTTGCAAAAATGAAAATTGCAGGGAATGTGATGTCTACCTGCAGCTGAATGAATACGGGGATTTTAAAAGCCTGATCAGGGCCCTGGTTTAAGCCAGCCCTGAAAGCAGGGAATCACTGGTTCTGTTCCTCCAGTTTGGCAATGGCCTCCTCTACAAGATGTATATGCTGGTCCAGCTCAAAGCTGTACATCTGGTATAGATCCCTCGCGCTGTAAAGATTGAACAGGGCATCTTCGTATCTTCCTTTCAGGTAGAATCCATACCCCTGCTGGTGAATGTAAATGGCGTTTTCCGGATCTGCAGCGATGGCTTTTTCAATCAGGTCCATTCCTTCGTCGATGCGAAGTGAATTCTTGATCAGCACCCAGGCGAGGGCGCCCATTTTTTCTATGTTCTCCGGGTCGTACCGGTAGGCGATCCTGAAATATTTCTCTGCCTCCAGGTAGTCCTCATTCAGGTAGAGGCGTCCCAGGTAGTAGGCGATATCCGATTCATCGATACCCCTGTCACGTAACACCGATACCAGCAATTTTCTGTAATCTTCCTCTTCCGTGAAACGCATCCGGTAGTGCGAACAGACCAGGTACCTGCCGAGGATCTCAGGACCGTGCGGGTGATAACCCGCGAGCATGTCGAGGATCTCGTGTTCTTTTTGGTGCCTCTCGGTCTTGTGGTAGCAAAAACTGAGGCTGATATAGATCTGTTCAAGACTGGCAATCTGTTCTGATGGATAAAGCTCAAGACCCCGGTTCAGAGCGTCTGCAGCCAGGTAAAATTCTTTGATCTTGATATACTCCATCCCCAGATTGAACCAGTGGTTATACTGCGCCGGATCGAGTGTGAGGATCTGGGCAATGATCGGGATCAGTTCAAAAGGTGCCTTGTGATCGTTGACCCCGTTCAGGTATTTCAGGTTCAGGCTGAAAAGCATGGAATCCCGCTTCTGCTCCAGGATCGAATCCGCCACCGGGCCTGAAATATCCGGAATCGTATCATCGGCCAGGAGTGTTGCGGGAAGATTCAGGATCAGTGAGATCAATAAAAGCAGTAGTGTGCGTCTCACCGGATACATCTTCGCAATTTACGAATCGGGCCCCAATATTTCAAAAACATCGTGCTTATTAACAACATTTTGAGGGGATGAAGGGAAAACTTATGATTCCCTGTAGGCCTCTATGGGTTCACATGAACAGACCAGGTTCCGGTCACCGTACCCGTCATTGACCCTGCTCACCGGGGGCCAGAATTTGTTTTCTGTTACCCAGGCCAGGGGAAATGCGGCCTTCTTCCTGGCATAGACGCGATCCCACTCTGCCGACATCAGGATTTCTGCCGTGTGAGGCGCATTCCGCAGGACGCTCTCATCGGCGGATACGTTGCCCCCGGCCACCTCCATGATGTCATCGTAAATATCGATCATGGCCTGAATGAACCGATCGAGTTCCGCTTTGGATTCGCTTTCGGTTGGCTCCATCATCAGGGTCCCGTGAACGGGAAAGGAAAGGGTAGGGGCGTGGAATCCGTAATCCATAAGGCGTTTCGCAATATCCGCCTCGGAGATATCGGCTGATTGTTTAAATCTCCTGCAATCGAGGATCATCTCATGGGCCACGAAACCATTGTGTCCCTGATAGAGAATATCGTAATGATTCTTCAGTGAGGAAGCCACATAGTTGGCATTGAGGATGGCTATTTTTGTTGACTCTGTAAGACCCCGTCCCCCAAGCAGCTGAATGTAGGCATGGGAGATGGCCAGGATTCCGGCACTGCCATAGGGTGCTGCCGCCACACTGCTGATTCCCTTGATCCCTCCAGTTTCCACCAGGGGATGGGTGGGAAGGTATTCTACCAGGTGGTTGGCCACCCCGATGGGTCCCATTCCGGGTCCTCCTCCACCATGGGGTATGGCGAAGGTCTTGTGAAGGTTCAGGTGACAGACGTCCGCCCCGATGCGGGCGGGAGTGGTGAGCCCGACCTGTGCATTCATATTGGCACCATCCATGTACACCAGTCCGCCATGTGCATGCACGATGTCAATGATCTCCCTGATGTTTTCTTCAAACACCCCGTGGGTGGACGGGTAGGTGATCATGATGGAGGAGAGGGTCTCCCCGGCTTCATCAGCCAGCTGTTTCAGATGTTCGGTGTGAATATTTCCCTGCTCGTCACAATTCACCACTTTGACATCCAGACCTGCCATCACCGCACTGGCCGGATTGGTACCGTGTGCCGAGGCAGGGATCAGGACCACCCTGCGTTGAAATTCCTTCCTGTCCTCATGATAGGCCTGGATGACCATCAATCCTGTCAACTCACCTGCGGCCCCTGAATTGGGCTGGAATGAGATGGTTTCAAAACCTGTGATCTCTTTCAGGGCATGCTCCAGTTCGTTGATGAGCTGGTGATATCCTTCGGTCTGTGTAAAGGGTACGAAAGGATGGATATGGGCAAATGCCGGCCAGGAAACAGGCATGAGCTGGGCAGCCGCATTCAGCTTCATGGTGCACGATCCCAATGAGATCATGGATTGGGTGAGGGAAATATCCTTTCGCTCGAGCCTGCGGATATATCTCATCATCTCCGTTTCAGACCTGTGGCGATGGAACACCTGCTGGGTCAGGAAATCGTCTTTTCTGAGGAACCCTTGAGATAACCCGATTTCCGTGTCAAGCTTTTCCTCGAAGTGGATCCCTTTCTTTACCCCGATGGAGAAGACCTCCAGGATCTCATTGAGCCTTCCCTCATGGGCGGTCTCATCCGTTGAGAGTTGTACATGCTGTTCATCGGGAAAATAGAAATTGATCTCTTTCTCTTCCGCCACCTTCCTGAAGGATTCTGCATTCAATCCATCAGGAAGTTCCACGCAGAGTGTGTCAAAGAAATCCTCGTGAACCACCCGGTATCCGAGTTGTTTCAACTGCCGCGAAAGGTAGTGTGCCCCTGTATGGATATTGGTTGCGATCCGCTTCAATCCCCCAGGTCCGTGATATGCTGCGTACATACCGGCCATGCTGGCCAGCAGAGCCTGTGCTGTACAGATATTGGAGGTGGCCCTTTCCCTTTTGATATGCTGTTCCCTGGTCTGAAGGGCCATTCTGAGCGCAGGCTTCTCGTACATATCGACGGATACACCGATGATCCTACCGGGAATATGCCGCTTGTAGGATTCCCGGGTGGCAAAATAGGCGGCATGGGGTCCCCCGTAGAACATCGGGATCCCGAACCGCTGGGTGGACCCCACCACCACATCGGCATCCCAATCCCCGGGAGGGGTCAGCAGCACAAGGCTCATCAGATCAGCGGCCACTGCAACGGCGATCTCTTTATCATGGGCCGACCGGACGAACCCGCTGTAGTCCCTTATTTCACCGTCACCGGCCGGGTACTGGACCAGGCACCCGAACAGGGAAGGATCGAGGGAATGGTTTGCATAGGAACCGAATTCCAGTTCGATGCCCAGGGGACGGGCCCGCGTCACCAGAACGGCCCTGGTTTGGGGAAAGATGTTGTTATCCACGAAAAACCTGTTCCTGCCCTCTTTCACTGCCGATCGAGGACGTGCATTGAACAGCATGATCATTGCTTCTGCTGCAGCGGTTGCTTCATCCAGCAATGAGGCGTTGGCCACCTCCATTCCGGTCAGTTCCATTACCATGGTCTGGAAGTTGAGCAGCGCTTCAAGTCTTCCCTGGGAGATCTCGGCCTGATAGGGGGTGTAGGAGGTATACCAGTTGGGATTCTCCAGCATATTGCGCTGGATCACCGGGGGAAGATAAGTATTGTAATAGCCCAGTCCGATGTAGGTTTTGAAGATTTTGTTCCTGGAGGCCACTTCCCTCAATCGCTCCAGGTAGGTATGCTCCTCCAATCCGTCCGGAAGCTGGAGGGGCTCCTTCTGGATGATCGCAGCCGGGATGGTTTTTTCAACCAGTTCGTCCAGAGAACTTACACCTATGACTTCAAGCATCTGGCTGATCTCATCTTTATTTGGTCCCAGATGGCGATGGCTAAACTGATCTGAATTCATGAATGATGCCGTTTCAATAAAAGCCCAAATATAAGGAAAGAGGCGGTGAAAAAATGAACTATCAAGATGTTATTCAATCATGCAGAAAAGGATTTGCAGCTTTCTCTTCTCCGATGGTTGAGGAGGGACCGTGACCCGGGTAGACGATGGTCTCCGGAGGCAGGGTGAGCAGGCGGGACCGGATCGACCCGATGAGCTGATCGTAGTCTCCTCCCGGCAGGTCGGTTCTTCCGATGCTGCCCTGAAAGAGCGCATCCCCGGTGATCACGAAACCTCCCTCATCGGAATAGATGGCCAGGCTGCCGGGCGAATGACCCGGCACAAGGATGGCTTTCAGTTGATGGTTCCCGACGGCAATCAGTCCCCCGTCGTCTATGGATGCTTCGATGGCCCCGACGGGATCGAGTTTGAGCCCAAACACCTCCCCCATGAGCGGGGCCCTTTTCACGTTTTTCTCCTCTTCAGTGTTGGCCCTGAATGCCAGACCATATTTTTCCCGGACATGCCTGACCCCCAAAAGGTGGTCCACGTGGCAATGGGTATTTACCTGGCCCTTGAGGAGCAGTCCCCTGCCGGAGATGACCCCGTCAAAAGAGGAGGTTTCTTCCATGGTGTGAAAAGCTGGATCAACCACCAGGCACTCCCCGGTTTCATCCCACACCAGGTAAGTGTTTACCTGGAATGAATTAAATGTAAATGTTTCAATCTGGATCATTTTACTTGTTTTTCCCCCTCAGAAGTGGAACAAAAGAGAAATATCCATGTTCGCTACGCTCATATTCAGTTTCCGATTTCCTCACCATCCTGACCATCCTCTGACCGGCCCGGTCCCCTTCGGGAACCACCAGGATCCCTCCCCGAGCCAGTTGATCCAGTAACTTTTGAGGAATGGCCGGAGCAGCCGCTGTAATCAGGATCCTGTCAAAGGGGGCATAGGCAGGTAAACCTTCATATCCGTCCCCGTAAAAGAATATGGGTTTATAGTTCAACGGTGTCAGCGTTTTCTGTGCCTCCAGGAACAGCTGGTGCTGTCTCTCGATGGTATAGACCCTTGCACCCAGCTCCAGTAAAACCGCTGTCTGGTATCCGGATCCCGTGCCGATCTCCAGGACCTTCTGGTGCCTTTCGACCTGAAGCAGTTCGGTCTGAAAAGCCACCGTATAGGGTTGGGAGATGGTCTGACCGGCTGCAATGGGAAACGCCTTGTCGGTGTAGGAGAAATTGATAAAACTGCTATCCATAAAGAGGTGTCTCGGTACCTTTCCCATGGCTTCCAGTACATTTTCGTCGGATATACCCTTCGAGCGTATACCGTCTATCAGCTTCTTTCTGAGACCTTTATGTCTAAAACTATCCACTATTCTGAGTTGATTGAGCAAAGATAATTTATATTCTTGAACAGTTTTATTCAAATTTCCCCCGCCACAGGCAATTATTTGCCGGTATAGTCAGTTATATAACCAGAGGTCGATCCACCGAATGAAGAACCACAGGTACCAGCGATTTCTCTACGTAACTTTTGATTTTTTGGCTGCCTCCGCTGCCTGGATCCTCTTTTACATGTTCCGAAAGGTTGAAATCGAACCGCAGGTATTCGGTATCGATATACCCATTACGCTGGGGTCGAGGTTCTGGGCCGGGGCACTGGGGCTTCCCTTTGTCTGGATCATCTTTTACTTTTTTACCGGATTTTATAACAATGTGTTCAGACGCTCCAGGCTGGACGACTTTTCAAAGACGTTTATTGCCGCCCTTGTGGGGGTCATTACCATATTCTTTCTGTTGATCCTGGACGACACCATTGTCGACTATACCAATTACTACCAGTTGTTCTTTACGCTTTTCATGCTTCATTTCACCCTGACCCTTATCCCCAGGATGATCATTACAGGCAGGACGGTGAGAAAGGTCCACCAGAGGAAAATCGGATTTAAGACCGTGATGATCGGCAGCAATGAAAATGCGGTGGATGTGTACCAGGATATCCTGGATACCAAGAAATCGAGTGGTCATGAAATACTGGGGTTTATCAATATCCATAAGAAGGAACACTATCAGCTTCAGGATCACGTACCCCACCTGGGGGGACATGAGCGGATGGAACAGATATTGAGGGAACGCAAAGTGGAGGAGGTGATTATTGCCCTGGAACCATCGGAGCATGGAAAGATAGGCGATATTGTCAACCGCCTTTCCCTGCTTGATATCCGCATCAGCGCCATTCCGAGCATGACCGATATCCTCACCGGAAAGGTGAAGAGTACCACCATTTTCGGAACCCCGTTGCTGGAGGTGACCCATGAATTGATGCCGGCCTGGCAGGAAAATGTCAAGCACGTGCTGGATCTGCTACTGGCCGTCCTCTCCCTGGTCATACTGCTCCCGCTGATCCTATTCCTGGTGATAGGAGTAAAGCTTTCATCTCCCGGTCCGATATTATACAAACAATACAGGGTGGGGCGATATGGCAAGAAATTCAAGATTTACAAATTCCGGTCCATGTACCACAATGCCGAGGAGAATGGCCCGGAACTCTCCTCCAAACACGATCCGCGGGTGACCCGATTCGGCCAGTTCATGAGGAAACACCGGCTGGATGAGATCCCCAACTTTATCAATGTTCTGAAGGGAGAGATGTCCCTGGTGGGGCCCCGTCCGGAAAGAGAGTATTTCATACGCAAAATAACCCAGGAGGCGCCGCATTATGTACACCTTCACAAGGTGAAACCGGGGATTACATCCTGGGGTCAGGTAAAATACGGCTACGCTGAGAATGTGCAGGAGATGATCAAAAGGCTCCGTTATGACATTCTCTACATCGAGAACATGTCTCTGTTTGTAGATTTGAAGATCCTGTTTTATACTGCCATCACCATCTTCAAAGGAAGAGGTGTATGAAGGCTACAGCAGGCCCCTCCCTTTGAGCAAGGGTTCAATGGTCGGCTCCTTACCCCTGAAATTGAGATACATTTCCATCTCTTCCACCGATCCTCCCTTTTCCAGTATATTCTGCCTGAAGGAGGTGGCAACCGTCTGATCAAAGAGGCTGGTTTCAACAAATGCATTAAAGGCATCCTTATCAAGGACCTCGGCCCAGATATAACTGTAATATCCTGCGGAATAGCCTCCCGAAAAAACATGTTGAAAATAGGAGGAACGGTAGCGCGGGATGATCTCATCGATCAGTCCGATCTTTTCCATGGATGCTGTCTCGAATTCATTCACATTCAAGGAGCTGGCATCGGTTAATGTATGGTAATCCATATCGAGAACGGATGCTGCCACATACTCCACAGTTACGAATCCCTGGTTGAATTTTCCTGAGGCTTCCATTTTTGAGAGCAGCTCATCCGGGATCCTCTCGCCTGTCTGATAGTGCCTGGCATAGGTAACCAGTACTTCCGGATCGGCCGCCCAGTTCTGCATGATCTGGGAGGGAAGTTCCACGAAATCCCTGGCAACAGCTGTACCCGAGGTGGTGAGGTAATCGCACTTTGTGAGCATGGAGTGAAGTGCGTGACCAAATTCATGAAAGAAAGTACTTGTTTCGTCGAAACTGAGCAGCGCCGGTTTATTCCCGGTGGGCCTGGTAAAATTCATGACAATCAGGTGAACCGGTGCAATTCTCTCCCCGTTCTCTGAGTGTGCCTGCCTGATGCTGGTGCTCCATGCTCCGCCCCGTTTACCCGGTCTGGGATGGAAATCCATATAGAGGATACCCACGTGGGATCCATCCTTCTCCTTCACCTCATAGGCCATTACTTCTTCATGGTAGGCAGGCAGGTCATCACGGAGTTCAAAGGTAAGGCCATAAAGGTTATTGACCACATTGAAAAGTCCTTCCTTCACGGTCTCAAGGCTGAAATAGGACCTCAGTTCCTCCTCATCCAGGTCATATTTTTCCTTCCGGATCTTCTCGGCATAATACCACCAGTCCCACGACTGCAGTTCAAATCCGCCTCCCCCGCGGTCGATCATCTCCTGCATCATCTGTGCCTCTTCACTGGCCTTGGCTATGGCAGGTTCCCATATCTGCATCAGCAGCTTGTAGACATTTTCAGGCTCCCTGGCCATCCGGTCTTCCAGCATAAAAGATGCATGGGAATCATAACCCAGCAGATTGGCCCTTTCGATCCTCAGGGAGACAATCTCTTTGATAAGCTCCTTGTTGTCATATTCATTGCCGTTATCGCTCCGCATGAACATGGCCCTGTAAAGCTCCTCGCGAAGCGCACGGTTATCGGAATATTGCAGGAAAGGGATCCAGCTCGGCTTATGAAGGGTGAATATCCATGCTCCCGGCTTGCCCGCTTTTTCGGCAGCTTCCGCGGCAGCCGAAACCACCGATTCGGGCAATCCTGCAAGGTACGATTCGTCCTCGATCACCAGCTGGTAACTGTTGGTCTCTGCCAGGAGGTTGTTGCCGAATTGCATGGTGAGCATGGAGAGCTGCTCGTCGATCTCCCTGATCCGGGCCTTCCCGGCTTCATCCAGGTTGGCACCACCCCTTTCGAAACGCTTGTAGATCTTATCCAGTACCCTTGCCTGCTCCTGGTTCAACTGCTTCTTATTAGGGTCTTCATAAACAGCCTTGACCCTTGCAAAAAGAGCCTCGTTCAAAAATATGTCGCTCTGATGTGCAGAGGTAATCGGAACCAGCACTTTGGCGATGGAGTCAATCTCATCACTGGTTTCGGCGGAACGGAGCCTGTAAAATACACCGCCCACTTTTCTGAGCAATGCTCCACTTATGTCGAATGCAGCGATGGTATTTTCGAAAGTAGGCGCATCCCCATTGGCAACGATGGCATCAATTTCCTCCTGTTGTTGCCTGATACCCTCCTCAAAAGCCGGAAGGAAGTGTTCGTTTTCTGTGATGTCAAATGGAGGGACCCCGAAAGGGGTGTCATAATCGGTAAAGAAAGGATTCATGTCAGTTTCACTCTTAATGGTGCAACCTGCTAGCAGGATCGAAAGCAATGTAACTGGTATAAAGATTTTTTTCACGTTGTTTTGATTGAGAGTTAACGGGCCCAAAAGTAGTAAAAAAAAAGAAGGGCTGTCATGTCGAGTAACAGCCCTCCTGGCAGAAACCTAAAGATTTTGATAATGGTGAAATTGCCTACAGCCGGTCAGGCAACATACTTAAATCTTGTCTGTTTCAACAATACGTCCGAGGATGTCCGCGTAAGGGATCATCAGATACTCTTTACCTTCGAATTCCAGTTCGGTGCCTGAGAAATTCTTATAGAAAACCACGTCTCCCACAGCAATTTCAGGATCTTCGATCCCACTCATTGCAACAACCTTCGCATATTGTGGTTTTTCATTGACGGTATCGGGAATGATAATCCCGGAAGCAGTCTTCTCTTCCTTTGCTCCCATTTCAAGAAGCACATGTTGATTGATTGGCTGTAACTCTTTCATTTGAATTGATTTTAGGTTTACTAATTGAGTCGAACTCACTTTATTTCCAGCAGTTGATTGATCCGGGCCTTGTCAAAGCCCACAATCATCTGTCCGTTGATTTCAGTCTGGGGTACTCCCTGCTGACCGCTTTTTCTGACCATCCCCTCAGCGGCGGCCGTGTCGGCAGCTACGTTGATCTCCCTGTATTGTACCTTGTTGTCATTCAGATAAGTTTTCAGGGTGGTACACCATGAACAGGTCGGAGTGGTATACACTGTCACCTTTTTGGCCGGTTTCGCCTCCCCTGTTTGAACGGTTCCGATCTCACGACCCGTAAAAACCGACTCATAGACCGACTCGGTCTGACAACCTTTCAGAATGTTTACCACCGTACCTTTACTGAATACCACCAGGCTGGGTGCTGTGGTCACATTCAACTTATCGTGAATATCCCTGACCTCATTTACGTCGGCAGTAAAGATGGCAGGCTCCTCCTCTGCCAGGGCAGATATTCTGTTCAGGGCACACTCACTCTGTTCGGCACCCCCTTTATAGAGTAACAGGAAAGCACGTTCGGTCCCTTTGGTCCCTTCTTCGAGCTCCCTGTATGAATGTATCGTTGTTGTTTTCATTGCATCCTTTTCTAAATTCAGGCGTAAAATTATAAAACCGGGTGATTTGGTTCAGTAACTTTAGTCACACAGGGGTGAATAATCGATCCGTCCCCTGGAGAGACGGATCAATCCCCTTTTTTCCATCTGCTTCAGCAACCTGGATATGACCTCCCTGGAGCTGTTCATGGCAAGGGCAACATCCTGATGAGAACCTTCAAACACCCTGGAGCCCGATGACTGAAAACGGTCTCTGAAGAACTTTTCCAGCCGCTCATCCATTTTCATGAACGCAATACTGTCCAGGGCATTGAGCAATTCGTCAAAGCGCATCTGCATGGAGCGCATCACATACTCCTTCCAGGTCTGAAACTGACCGATCCAGCTGTCCAGCAACTCCACAGGGATGAGGATCACGGCAGTCTCCGCTTCGGTGATGGCTTTGACCCGGCTTCGCGTCCGGTCCATGCAGCAAATCAGTGATACGGTACAAACCTCACCCGGCCTCAGGTAGTATAGCAGCAGCTCATTCCCTGCATCATCGGTTCTGCATACCTTGATCAAACCGTTGATGACAATGGGGAAGGACCGGATGTACTGGTCCTCTCGGATCAGCTCCTGGTCCACGGCAAACTCCTTGTAAATACCTGTTTCGCTGATGGCGGTTCTCAATCCCGATTCGAAAAACGGGAACCGGTTCCTGACAATCTCCTCTACCATGCTCTATTTTTTTACGAAGGTAGAAAGATTGTGTAAATTATACAGCGCACACCAGGTTACTTAAACGGCCTTTTCCGCCGGATCCGTTCCGTACCCTGGGTTTTCTTACCGGACGTTTGCTGGCGGGCATACCTTCCATAGAGCATCATCCCGATCCCTGCGAAAAATGGTGCATAAACGATCCATTTCGACACATCCTGCAGGATGATACCGCGGTTGGCTCCCAAAGTCAGTACCAGTCCGAAGGCAGCTATGAACAGCCCGACCCTGTACCACTGGTTCGTCCTGCCGCGCTGTTTCCGGTTCATCTCCGAATCAAGCACTTTCTCATCAATGTTGCGGATGGCTTCATGGATCTCACTTTCGGTCAGCCCGAGCGCATCCAGCTCACTGCGGATTTTCGTATAACTTTCCCCCTCCAGTTTCCTCTGGACCAGTTCTTCTATTTCAGGTTCACTGAGTTTCATCTTCTTCAAAGTGTGCGGAGAGGTATTTCCCCTATCCCTTTTTTATAGATTAATTACTCCTATTTCTGTGATATTTTGTTCGCCTGTACCCTCCAGTAGATGATGGAAGCCACCAGGAACCCTATGGACAGATAAATCAGGATGGGTATCATAACAAGCAATGAGCCAGCGAATAGTACCAGGGCTATGATGTTAAGTATGCGAGCAGTTTTCATGGTTGCGAATCACTCAGCAAAACGGCAAGGTAAGTTAACAATTCAGGACCTTTTACCCAAAAACTTACGCCTGGCACCCCTGGTGGCTTCACTGGCTTTGATGTTTCCCCCACCCCAGGTAAGTCCCGATTTTTTCTCTCTGAGCGAGAAGGAGGTATCTGACCTTTTTGGCCCGGTTTCGGTGTGGCCTTTTTCATGCTTCTTCTCTGATTCACGCATTGTCCTTCGCCTCTTTTCATCTCTGTGTTCAAGAAAATTCATTGCAAAAAAAACGATCAGGCTCATCACAATGAGGATGGATATAAGGATCTGCATCCGGGGCTGTGACAATTGATGGGTAATCCAGGCGACGATGATCGTCACCACTGTGAGGAGGACCAGGAACAACTTAATGGTTGATTTCATGGGCTTTGGTTTTGGTTTACCGGAGTCGAACGCTCCAGTGTTTTTCGATATTCCTCCAGCCTTTGAATCGATTCCATCAGGGATGCTTCAGGCTCAATGGTGTTGTAGATACCCCAGAAGAGTGGATCGAACTGGAAAGATTTTTCAGAAAGCACCACATTGTGACGCACCCTGTCAGTAGGAGTTATCCGGAGCCGTTGATCAGGAGTCACATCCGTGATCGCCATTTCAATGGATATCAGGTACCTGGAGCCGATCCATTTTCTTTTCCTCCGGATCTTAATTCCCACTTCAGCGCGTACCTGGCTCACATGGTACCTTCCTCCGAGTTCCCGGTAATCCACGTGATACCTGGCAATGAATGGGCGGATACGTAAGCTGGGGGACCTGCTAACCAGGAATAATCCGGGTTGCTTGTGAATCAGCGCCGGATTGAACTCGAAGTCTGCAGCCAGCAATGCCAGGCTCTCCTGGTCCAGGTACACCTGGCCTTTAAATAGGGGATCTGTGATGTGGCTCTTCTGTTCAAAACTGATTACATATACCAGGCGCTCCCCGTAAACGATCAGGTCCGAGAACTCAAGGTTATACCTTTCCAGGAAATCCGGTAACAGAAAGTCGGGACGGTTTTTGATCACATCCAGGTCAAGGGAGGTATGGATGCCTGAGCGAAGTTTTACAAGAATGGTATCTTCCGAGGTAACATCGGTAATGCTCCTTCCCTTCCTGATCTTTGCGGCATCCTGACCGAGATCAGATGTGTAAGGAGCCTTGGCAACATCTAGCACGGCTTCGGAATAGACCATGAAATGATTGTTCCGCCTGATGGATTCGCGGTAAAAGGCACTCATGGTGGCATCCCCATCCAGGTAGTTGTCCGGAATTTTTCTCAGGGACTCAGCAAGCAGATATGCCGGATCGGAAAACCTGATGATCACTTCCTGCAACGGGATCAGTTCCCGTTCAAGCCTGATGACAAGCGGATCGCTGATCGGGTAGACCACAGGGATAAATGTACGGTTGTATCCCATGAAAGAGACCACCAGCATGGGGTCCGTTAGGTCCAGGGGGATTTTAAATGAAAATTCACCCTCCTGGTTGGTGATCGATCCGAGGCTGGTTCCATTCAGGGCGATGGTGGCGTAGGCAAGGGGTTTGTCAGTCTTAGCGTCCAGCACAGTTCCGCGAAGTATGGAACGGTCGATCTCCTTCAGCACAGGATAAGGGGGTTCCTCGTTTTTTTGATAGATGACTATGTTCCGGTCAATGACACGGTATTCGAGATCCGGATTCTGCAACAGTGAATCAAGTGCCTGGTGCAGGGGCAAATCCCTTACCCTGAAATCAACCTGCCTGTTGCCATCGATCAGATCCGCATTGTAGGTGAAAAGGTAACCTGTCTGCAGGGTTACCCTGTCGAGGACCTGTTGCACGGTGTTTGCCTGACCGGAAATGGTTATTCCAGCCACGGGCAGGGGATCCTGGCCGGGGACCCTGGCAGGTGTAAAAAGGAAATGGATAAAAAGGAGGGTAGCCAGACCAAAGCTGCCGGTGAGGCTTCTCCTTTCAGTTTTTTTCATAGGCCCTGCTAGTTGGACAGATAGTAACCGTCCTTCCTCAGGCTGATTGTTAATCCAAAGGCAGTCCCAATCGTTTCAAGTATGGCATCAATCGATTGTTCACTGTAGGAAGTGGTGATCTTCATCTCACTCACTTCAACCAATTCGGTGTGTATCCGGACATGGTATGATTCTTCCAATTCCCTGAGGACTTCCGTTAATTCTGTTTCTACAAATTTAAACTCTTTTGTTTTCCATGAAAGGTAATTGGGATCATTCATCATATCCCGGGTAAGTTGATCGCTATTGCTCTTCCCCACCTCACCGGGTTTAAGCGTGAGGTGACTGACCGGATCATCGACAGACATCCTGACCTCACCAGTTTGCACGAAGACTTCCACCTCATCCTGCAATCCCGATGGCTTTACATTGAAAGAGGTGCCGAGCACCGTGACCACTACCTTTCCGGAATGCACTTTGAAGGGGCTCATGGGATCGGACATCACCTCAAAAAATGCTTCTCCGTTCAGCTCAATGTCCCGCTCATCTGCAAAGTCAGAAGGATAGCTGATGCGGGCTCCCTCGTTCAGAAAAACCCGGCTGCCGTCGGGAAGATCCACGGTCCGGACCCCTTTTTCAGCCAGGTGACTGTAACCGGCAGGTTCCTCCCCCTGGTTCCTGATCAATCCAAAGTATAAAGCCGGAATTCCCAGGCCCAGGATGAAGAGTATGACCGCGGCATAGCGCAGCAACGGAAAGGAACGGAGGGGAGTTGATCCGGAGGCTGGTGTATCAAGTAATCCATCCTTTTCGAGCCTGCTGCGCAATTTGTTCCACGCAGCTTTGGAATCCACCTGGTCCCGGCTGGATCCTTTATTGAGATGTTTCCATGTTTGCTCCATCGCTTTCAGTTCATTGATTTGCCGGGGATCGCCTTCCAGGTTCTTTCTGAAGCTGATCTCCTCCTTCATGCTCATTTCACCGGCCAGATACCGGGCCAGTTGATTGTCTCTATTCTTGTTCATATTTTTTCAGACTTATCCTCAATGCTTTCAGGGCTCTTCCCATATGGGCCTCCACGGTTTTCACCGAAATGGAGAGCCTGTCAGCGATCTCCCTGTATTTTAATCCTTCCTGACGGTTCAGTTCAAAAATCTCCCTGGTTTTTGCCGGCAGATCTTCCAGGGTACTGGAGATCAGTTCAGCAACCTCCTCCAACTCCATCACCTCAGCCGGGTCTTCCGAATGAACCTGCAGGTGGTAGGAGAGTTGATCTTCCATGGGATATTCCCTGCGCATTTTCCTGAGGTACATCATCGCGTTGTTATAAACGGCCCGGTACAAATAGCTCTGCCAGCTTCTGCTGATCACCAGTGTGTTTCTGTTTTTCCAGATCTGATAAAACACATCCTGTACGATCTCTTCAGCTATCTCCCCTTTCCGGACCAGGTTCTCGGCATAATGTGTCAATCCGGCATAGAACCTGTGAAAGAGTTTCTCGAAGGAGGCAATGTCTCCTTTTCGAATCCGTTTGAGTTGCAGTTGATCTTTCAGGATATCAGGGTTTGAATAAGCGCTGTCTGC
>Ga0209536_100000627_pt1 | contig 57344 bp, 53 predicted proteins | sample DeeMarSeWOR28_12_FD_187461 | JGI IMG/M metagenome (GOLD analysis project Ga0209536, IMG submission 187461) | Marine sediment microbial communities from White Oak River estuary, North Carolina - WOR-2-8_12 (SPAdes) (version 2) | ecosystem: Environmental > Aquatic > Marine > Intertidal zone >... | reverse complement strand
GCGTTTGCCCGAAACTGCGTTGCCCAGCAGGACGCCAAGGTCACTGAGCAGCAAGACGCACTCAAAGGCCTCGGTGAGCCCACCCCCGGTGAACCCAAGGCGGTTGCGGACCAACGCGCTGGGTTCCAGAGCGCATTGGAGATGGCGCGGGAGCGCCGGGTTGGCTGCCAGACCTACGTGCAGCGCGCCCAGGCGGCCGCCGTTGTGGCGGTGCGGCAGTTGCAGCGGGAGCTCGAAGCGCGGTTATTCGCCCGAGGCCCGCACGTTGTCGAGTTGATCCGTCTCAATCTGGCCGAGCCGGCGGGCTGGGCAGAGAGCTGGAACACGTTGGTATCGCGCAGCTGGACGGCTCAGGCGGAGCCGACCGAGTGGGCGCTGTTCTTGCCTTTCGTCGTGCTCGGTGTGGTGGCGGGCGTGGTACTGCGCGTTCGCCTTGGGCGGTGGCTGCGTCAGAGAACATGGGGGGGGAGTTTCACTGACCGGTTCACCGCTTCGGTCGCGGCCACGTCGGCCCAGGATGCACCCTACGTAGTCAGTGCGGTTGTTATCGCCGCTACCCTGTATGTCCTGACGCGAGATTGGGAATATGAGCCGATTCTCACCGCGGTCGCCGAGGGTGTATGCATCCTCCTATTTGTGCGGCTCGTGATCCGCATAACTCTGCGGCCCGTGCCGCCTGGGCAGCAGTTTCTCGACATTCCTGAAGCCCTGGCAAAACGTCTGGCCTACCGGTTGTTCGTGCTCGGCGTGACCGTCCTGGTCTGGTATCTGCTTTCTTCATCGGTCGTGGGCGCGGCGTTGCCGGAGCGGGCATTTGCCTTGGCGTATTCCGCCGTGCGGATTTTGTTTGTCGTCAACGTCGTCTGGGCACTCTGGCTATTCGGTCAGCTGCGCGGGCCGTTGCGCCGGCCATGGTTTCGCTACGGCGTTTCCCTTGTCGTAGTCGTCGCGCTGGTCGCGGACTTGGCGGGCTACACCAATCTGTCGGGTGCGCTGTTCGGCGGCGTGATTGGCACCATGTCGGCTATTGCCGCTCTCTACGTGCTCGGTCGAATCAGCGAAGAGGTGCTCGAGGGACTCGAGTATGGTCGGCGGGCCTGGCAGCAGCGTCTGCGTACCTTGTTAGGACTGTCGGGACACGAGCACATCCCTGGGTTTTTCTGGCTGCGTATGGTTGTGACGCTGGCATTGTGGGCAGTGTTTATCGGCGCACTGATTCGAATCTGGGATCCCTCCGATAGCGTGTTGCAGGAGATCTACGTTTATTTCAACGATGGTTTTCAAATCGGCTCGTTGAGAATTGTCCCCGCGCGGGTCGTCTTGGCCATTGTGAGTTTGGGATCACTGCTGGCATTCAGCACCTGGATCAAGCGCCGCGTCGAGCATGCCTTGGGTCGGACCCCCATGGATCGCGGCGCGCGCGAAACCCTGGTGACCATGTCGGGCTACATCATCGTCGCCATTGCCATCTTGGTCGCGCTGGGTGTGGCGGGGCTCGAATTCAGCAACCTTGCCATCATCGCCGGGGCTCTGTCAGTCGGTATCGGTTTCGGTCTCCAGAACATCGTCAATAATTTTGTCTCGGGTCTGATCTTGTTGTTCGAACGTCCGGTCAAGACCGGCGACTGGATCGTGGTCGGCAATACAGAAGGCTACGTTAAGCGTATCAGCATCCGTTCAACCCAGATCGAGACTTTTGATAGCGCCGATGTCATCGTGCCCAACTCAGAGCTCATTTCGGGGCAGGTCACTAACTGGATGCTGCATGACGTGCACGGGCGCGCCCGGGTGCCAGTAGGAGTGGCCTACGGGAGTGATACGGAAATGGTCAAGCAACTGTTGCTGGAGGTGGCGCGGGCCCACTCGGACGTGGTTACCGACGGCAGGTACCCCGAGCCGCGCGTGCTGTTCTTGAATTTTGGGGACAGTTCTCTGAACTTCGAGTTGCGTTGCCACGTCAAGAACGTCGACCGGCGCCTCAGTGTAATTAGTGACCTAAACTTTGCTATTGATGCAGCGTTCCGGGCCAATGGCATTGAGATCCCTTTCCCGCAGCGCGACCTGCATGTGCGAGATTGGCCGACTAGCTCCACGGCTCCGAGCAAACCGGAGCAGGCCGACTAGTCTCTTGCCTACGTAGTACCCCTAATACAAAACACTCCCCCGGTGGCATATATAAAGGGTAACGACTGGTGACCGTGTGCCGGCAATCGGGCGGGTGCTGCGCCGCAGCAAGTCTGGTTGAGAATGGGTGCATGGCAAGGAGTAACGCACTATGGATACCACTAGCTGGGACGAATCCGAAAGTGGTGGTTACGACGATGAGCAAAGCAATGCCGTGGTGGATGGTGGCGGACGCGGCACAGACCAGGACACCGAAAGTTGCGCCAACGACGGTCCGGACGGGCCCGATCTGGCGGTGCTGTATTTCAGGGAAGTTGGCAAACAGCCTTTGTTGACCGCGGACGAGGAAAAATCCTTCGGACGGCGCGTTCAGCACGGCGATCAAGCAGCGCGCAGCCGAATGATTGAGGCCAACCTGCGCCTGGTGGTTAAGATTGCTCGCCGTTACCTGAATCGCGGCCTGTCATTCCTGGATCTGATCGAGGAGGGCAACCTCGGGTTGATCAGAGCGGTGGAAAAGTTTGATCCAGAGAAGGGATTCCGCTTCTCTACGTATGCGACGTGGTGGATTCGGCAAAACATTGAAAGAGCAATTATGACGCAGTCGCGTCCGGTACACGTGCCTGTACACATCGCCAAGCAAATCAACAAATGCCAGCGTGTGGCGCGCCAGCTCAGCCAAACCTTGAACCATGATGCCGGCCCGGAAGAGGTCGCTGTGGTTGTGGAACTGTCACGTGACGAGGTGGAGCGACTATTGCGTCTCAATGAACGGCCCGTGTGCGCCGAGGATAGTCTCGCCGACAACGGCAGTCGCGTGCCGAGTGCACTGATTGTCGACAACGACGACAATGATCTGCTCGAAGGTATGGAATGGGATGAGATCTGCGCCAGTACCCACGCATACTTGGCCCAGCTACCCCAAGTCGAACGTGAAGTCGTCGAGCGGCGCTATGGGCTCAATGGTTACATGGAATGCAGCCTCGAGCGCGTGGGCAGCGAATTGGGTGTGAGCCGCGAGCGCGCTCGTCAGATCCAAAGCAGTGCACTGCGCCATCTGGAAGATCTGCTCGACGGGGCTGGTTTGACACGCGAGGCTGTTGTGGATTGATCTGACCAAGCTGTTGTGGGTTGTGGATCGTAGAGCCCCGCCGCAGCGGGGCTCTACTTTTTTGGCCGCCGCAAGTTAGTACTCGCCGGAGTCACGCAGGCGCAGCTGCCTATATCGGCCATACCGAAACACTCGGCGGCGAGATCCAAATCTGAGCTGCCAACTGGGGGGCCAAGTCGGCGGATGCTGGCATGCTCGCATTGGCGCCTTTGGTCACGGATCTAGATCGCAGCGGTGCGGTCTGCGCGCTCAGCTCCTCGTGGTCAAGTGTTGTGTGCGACAACATGCCGACACTTCGTTCGAAAGGTCCAACAGCTATTCATCAGCTGCCGTTGCGATTGGGGCTACGGCTTTCAATGCCGTACGCAAAGCCTGCGATACGTCGACGTTGGTTTCCACCAGCTCGCGTTGTACCAGCGCCATACGGATGACAGAGTTGTCCCGCCCGTGCTTTATCAGCCCGTGTGCTGCGAAGTAGCGGTGTTGGGAGTCCTCGTGTTCCAGATGTTTGAGCAATTGCCGTTTGCCCCGTTTGCTCGCATAGGGAGCGACCGCAAGCCAGATGTCACTCGGGATGCTGCGCTCTGCCTCGAGGCATTCGTCAACGTAGTCTTCGCACATGCGCGAGAGCTCTGGATTGGCGCGTTCACGCAACCCGATGATCGAATCGAGGGGCAGGTCAATGAACGCCGACTTAAGCACAACCTGATTGAACGCGTGATCGTCAAAAAACAGGGCGGGATAGGGATTCGACATAGCCAAAGCGCGATAGAGACCCACCTTATTGGTGCGACTGGCTTCGAGGGCGATTGCCTTCAGAGACTCGGGTTCGGGCATCAGTGCCAGACCACGGATGATCGCGGCCCGCTCCTGTTCATTGCCCATGCGAAAGACTCCATCGACGAGCCTTGCACCATGATCGGGCTGATCCTTGGCAGCGCCCAACAACAGGGCTACTCGGCCTACGTCGCCGAGAATCCAGCCGTCGAGCGGAATGCTGTATTTGCCGATGGCGATCGCACCACTGCCCCGCGGCAGTGGGTCATCCCCCAGTTTGCGTCGCGCCATGGCCGAGAACCGCGAGGCATCGTCGATCAGGCTAGTGCTGGCGCGCAACGCCTGGGCAGATTGATCAAGCCACTCGCGACCGGTGTCAGAGGTGGCAATGCGGACTACTGAGACCAACTGTGCCAGCTTCTCGTTGCTCATTGTCGTCCAACTCCGAGACGCGCGTTGGCTGCGCTGTAGATAGGGTAGGCCGAGGTGACCGCCAATGCAACGCGTCTCACGCCGCGATTGGTCGGTCCGATGGTAATCATCCCGTCAGGACCCCCACCCGAAGCCCCCGGGGCGCTCCAGGGTCTACCCGTCGCGCCGCGCGTCCGCACGGCCTACAGCGCAACCACACTCATGATGCGAGCGCACAAAGCCGGTCTTCACGACGATGAGGCAGGATGTCACCGCGGGATGCTTGGACAGCGCGGGCGGAACGGTAGCGCACAAGAGGCGTGTCGGTTCGAGACGCCCAATGGGTGGAACTCTAGCTGGGTTATGCCGGGCACCCCAACGAGACGCTGTTCTGACCTCGCGCGCGAGCAAGCGGGCGAGTATCGATGTTCACCGCGCTGGAGTGGGGTTCCAGTCTGGTTGCGCACGCAGGCGCTGTCTGGGTTGTTAAGGTATCCGGATGTGGTTAGCCTAGCGATTGTCCTCGCGTGACGGACTTATTTCTATGAACCTGCATGCTCTTCTAATTGCTCCGTTCGGTGTATGCCTCGCTGCGGCAGCGCACGCGGCGGGATCGCCCGCCGAGTCCATCACCTTCAGGTTTGCGCCCTTGGACGGCGGCAGCTATGTGCAGCGCGTGGATATCACGCGAAGCAAGAATCTCGCCGCACGCGCCACCCAGATCGATGAGTCGAGCACGCGCACACGCGTCTCGACATACAAAACCGAATCCGGCTGGCGCGTCGTGCATGAACCGATAAGCGCGGTCGCGCGGCGCAACGGGCAGACCGTCACCAATCCGATAGTGGATTTGCTCAGCAAGACCGTGGTGACGTATCGCCTCGACGGTGACGGCCACATTCAGCATGTGGACGGCTACGTGCGGCTGATTGAACGCCTGCGCGAGCAGCTGCCCGCAGAGATGGTAGAGAAATTGGAGCAGGTGCTCAGTGTCGAATCGCTGGAAGCCAAAGACAAGGCTGAGTGGGATTCGCGTTTTGGTGACTTCATTGGGCTCACGGTAGAGGTGGGTGAGTCGATTGCGGCGAGTGCGCCATTTGTCCTACCGGATGGAACGACGATCATGTATCGCGTCACCACGCGCTTTGTGCGTTTCGAGCCCTGTGGTGAGGCGCGTTGTGTGCGCGTGGAACAGGTCTATGATAGTCAGGCCGATGCCGTTGCACAGCTTAGCGAACGTGTGGCGGGCGAGCTGGTAGAAGACATTGCGGCGTTGCCGCCGCCTGCGGACGCTAGGCGACAGGCGACGACGGGTAGCATCACCGGCAAGGTGTCACGACTCGTGGATCCGAGCACCATGCTGATCCATCGCGAGGAGGTGGAACGTGTGATGCGCATGACTGTCAATTTGCCCCAGCAAGGCAGCGTGCCGCTCGATATGAGCGAACGGCGCGTCTACCAACTCGAGTTTCCCGCGCGGGCGGCCCAACCCGAGTGAGCTAATACCAATCAGGCAGCGAGTAATCGACGCCAAGTGTTCCGGCGTCAGGTATGACTTCCTCGTAGTAACTATAGCGAGCAGGGTCATCGACCAGACGCGCGTCCGGCGGCGTAATCAACACAGTACCCGCACCATCGGTGGCTGCGCCAGCCACTGCTCTCAGCACCGCGTCGGTGCCAGTGAAACTCAGACTTCCATATTCATCGGCGGCGGCGAAGTCGCCTAGCGTTGTTACCAGCGATCCGTTGTAGCGGTCACGCACATTGATCGCTGCATTGCCAGCGTCGACTTCCAGATGGACAACAAAGCGCCCATCGTACGAGACCGCCGGCCACAGATCCTGAACCGCATTGCTGGTCAGTCGCGTGATGGCGCCCGACTCAAGGCGTACGCCAAAGAGCTCAGAATCCTGTTCGGCTTCACTGGGTACGCCACTGAAAAAGAGCGTGTCGCCACCGGGAGCCCATCGCGGTTGCCCGAGATAGCTGATGCCCGTGTTGCTGAAGTCAACCAGCGTGCTACGCTGGCGTTGCCCGGCGGGATCGTTCGGGCGCAAACGCACGATTTGCGAGATGGGTTGGTCACCATTTCCACCGTCGAAGGTGAGACGTTGAAACGCAAGCCAGTCTCCACCTGGGGACCAGTCGGGTGCGAGGTTGCCGTACACGCTCAGGCCCCAGTTGCCAGGGTCGGCAGGATATTGGGTGTCACTGGTCAGCGGCTGGAGATTCTGGCCGTCGCTGTCCATGACGTAGATCTGCGCGGGTTGGTCGAGGGCGGGGGGGGTCGTGTCGCCCAGATCCACAGTCACGGCGCCGAAGGCGATTTGAGTTTGATCCGGCGAGATCTTTGGTGTGAGCGCAAACAGGTTGGGCGGCGTCAGACGCTGTTCGTTATCCTGGCCAAGTGTCTTGATGTAGACGCCTTGAATCGGATAGCCACCGGCATTGCAGTTGGTACATGGTGAACCGGTGTCCACCCCGATGTAGACGATTTTGTCGCCACCGACGCTGATGTGCGGCGAGATTGCATTGGTCGCCAGATAGTCCCAGCGCGAGGTGTTCAAATCGGACAGCGCGATCGTGGTCGACAAACTGCTCGCCTGTTTGACTCGGTTGAAACTCAAGCCTGGGTTCAACGGAGCGAGTGGATTGGAAAGCATCGATGCAAGTGATCGAACCGAGCCCAGCCCGCCACCATAGGCACGCAGGCTGAGCCCGTTGAGAACTGCGTCGTTGGGATTGTCGCTGTCGATCAAGATCGCGGAACCCCGATTGAGGCGGTCCAAGGTGAGGTTGCGCAAGGCCACGACCGTGCGGTCTGCGTTGCGGTTGAGATTGGGGTCGGCAAGATGGGCGCTGACGTTTGCCACTGCCTGCTGCGCTTGCCCCAGCAGACTCTCGAGACTGGGTGCGAGAAAACTTAGATCGAGCAAATCCTGTCCATCTACCTCGCTGGCGGTCAGCGCGATGACATTCATTGCCAGTTCCGTGTCGAGACTGATGTCCTGCGTGGTGTCAGCCGCGACAGTGGGGGTGAAGGCCGCGATCCCCTGGCCACCCGCATAGTTGGCCACGAGAATGTAGGCGGCGTCACGCGGTGCACTGACGGCAAAAGCTCGATCTGCGGTCGGGACCACGTTGCTGTCCGTATCGCGTATCACGTCGCAATGGCAGTTCGGCTCGACCGCCGTGTCACAAGCGGGCTGCCAGGACAACGTGTAGATGCAAACCCTGATCAGTCCACCTGCGTTGAGGCCATTGGTGTAGTTGAGACTGAGCGCAGGCAGGGCAGTGGTGCCGGAGACGATTGGCGCACGCGGCGTGGCCGAGGCCGGACTCGACGGCGCGCTTTCACCTTCGTCGTTCACCGCTACCACGGCGTAGGTATAGGTCACATCGTCCAAGCGCCCGTCATGTACAAATGGGGCTGTGACGGGATCAATGCGGTTGCCGGTGCCGGCGGTGACGGTTGTACCAGGGCTCCAGTACAACACGTAGCGCGTTGCATCCCCGACCGGTTGCCAGTCGACGGTCACGGTACCGTCGCCATTGTCGGCGGAGGCGGTGACGCCGGTGGGGGGCGGCGGACCAAGGGCTGTCACCGCCGCTGAGACCCGAGCGCTGTCGAGCGCTGCGTCGCTGACTGTCAGGCTGAGTGTGTAGGCACCCGCCGTGTCGGGCGTGAACGAGACAGTGGTGGTGTTGGTGGCGTTGAGTTGTGTGCTGCTGCCGGTGGGCGTTTCCAGCGTCCAGCGGTAGCTCAGCCGGTCACCGTCCGGGTCGGTGCTGGAGCCACCGTCGGCGAGGACGACCGCTCCGGTGGCGGTCGCGGCGACCACCTCGACCACGGCCACAGGGGCGGAATTTGAACCGCCGCCGCTACCACCGCAGCTGGCGAGCGCCAGCGTGCTCATAAGGGCCAAAAGCGGCCACCGAGGCATATTCGTCATGAAGGTACCCAATTCTCCAGCGAGCTTGCAGCCCGGCGGGCGCGGCGTGCGCCCGCCATGTGCGTTTATGTGTCGGGCCAGGCTTATTAGTGAGACTTCTTCTTAGAAAAAGTTCCTAACCGACCGAAAGAAAAGTCCGGACTACCGCCGTGCGCGCCCATGGGAATGCCGTTGCGCCGGGTTCAGGAGAGCAAGGCGCGGGCTACTCACGGGTTGACGGCTCAACGCCGCCGGCGCTCCCAAGCCTGGCAAGTCCTTTATCGGTAGACCGACCGCAATGGTTGAGCGGCCGAGGCCGGACCTGCCAGTTGGCTGATGCGGCATTGGTCTCGATGGTCGCGGCGAGTCGGGGGTTGGCGTTTTCAGCTGGAGCATCGACGGCGCGCCGGGACCGGCGAACGCGGCGCAGTCGGTGAGTGTCGACGCACCTTACACGTGCGTCGTTGCCGATGCAGAAAATCACCGTAACCGATTGAATACAATGGCTTCGGCTGGACAGGCCCGGATCTTGCTTCGGTCCGCTTGTCGCGATCTGCTCGCGGCGCTTCAACGTCGGCCCAGGGGCCTTGGTTTTGTGAGGAGCCGCAATATGGAACGCTATCAGCTCGAAGCGTTACTGCAGGACATGTTGTCGGTCAGGGATGTCCCCGAATATGAAGGGCTGTACCGCCTGGTGGAGGCGGAACTCGAGGCGCTTCGGCCTCGGCCCGCCGCTACGACCAACGAATCCGAATATCCCATCGCCTAGCCCGGGTTGGGTAACCCGAGCTGGCGAGGCGCTCAGTTCGCCCCGGGCCTAGCTTCCGGTAAGCGGGCGCCGCTGCGCTTTGCCACGCGTGCTCTCGAAGCTCAGGACGCGTGCTTGCGACCACGATGGCGCCGACGACATTGTTGCGTCGCCACATGCCGTCTGAAGCGCGCTGACAAGCCCGCGCTGTCCCGCGAAGGATGACCACATCATCCGGTAGATGCGCACGCAAGAGGCGAGTGCGTCCACAGAGCGGTCACGTTCCATATCAATGCGCCACTGCAGGCACCGAAGCCGGTCGCGGCTCACCGTGTCCGCTTGAGCGATAGTGTGGCGGATGAGGGTGCGCCGTCGGCGTTCAAATTCTACCGGCTGCTCGCGCGCCAAGCGTGCCCACTCGTCGAAATCCCATGAGGCCGAGGCCGATTCACCTTCGCTATTTGTCGTTGCTGTCATGTTGCCCCCCTGCTTACCAGGGCGCAGTGGCCACTCTGCGCCTGGTGCTTGTTGTTGTGTCAGTCGAAATCGATGGCCGCCCGGCAGTTAATGCAAAGGGCATGCACAGGAGCAGGAAAGCGCGATAAAATAGGTGGTTATGAGTGATATCTGAGAGAATAGATGAGGTATATTCAACCTCGCTGTAAAGCAATCCGACGAAAGCAAGCGCAACCGGTGCTCACGTGCACCACGCTGGATCGCTGCGAACCACTCCCTTGATCTGAGTCAATGCAGGATTTCTCGCACCCGCTAACATGACACACGTTTCCTCTATTTCAGCTATAGGCAGCTTGTTACCCCCGCCACCCCCTGGCGGGGTTTTTTTTGTCTGGGTGGTTGTGGCGCGGGAGCTACGATAGAGCCGATGGGTGCGAAGTGCGGTTGCTCACCGTACACTGCCGCTTACGGCGTGAATTCACGGAACAACCACAATGCGAACATCGGCCTGGGTCGCACTTGCCACAGTGTCAGTGGCGGCAATGAGCGCCGCTGAGGTCGGGGCGGACGAGTGGTATGTCGCAGCCAAGATTGGCCCGATGATTGTCAATCGTGCCGAGGTCAACGATCCGATCAATGCTGGCATCCAACTCGGCCACAAATGGACGCATACCGTCGGCGAGCTTGGCATCGAGGCGGAGTACACCGGTTCGGTCAACCGGGGCCGGGCAGAAGGTGAGGACCTGAGTGTTGAGACCACCACCGCCTACGGTGTATTTCGCACCGCCGGCGCGGTCTATCTGAAAGCCCGTCTGGGTATGTCGAGCAACACCGTAGTGATTGGAGACGACTCCAGCCATGGGATTTCGGCGGCTGCTGGTGCGGGCATCGGCTTTCAAGTTTGGTATCTGCAACTCGAGTTCGCCTACACGCGCATGTCACAGGACCTCGATTTCATCTCCTTCTCGCTACAGTTCTAGCACCGTCCAAAGCCTGTCGCTACGTTTGCCCAAGCAGCTGAGCGGCCGGTGGGTGCTCAATCACGGGTCCAGATCGGTTGATAGTCGCGCTCCCGGGCGCCGACGTAGAGTTGGCGCGGTCGTCCGATACGATAGTCGGGGTCGGCCATCATTTCCGTCCAATGCGCCAGCCAGCCTACGGTGCGCGCAATCGCGAACATGACGGTGAACATGTTCACCGGCATGCCCAGCGCGCGGTAAATAATGCCTGAATAGAAGTCCACGTTGGGGTAGAGCTTGCGCTCCAGGAAGTAGTCGTCCTGAATGGCGTGTTCTTCGAGTCGTAGCGCCAGTTCAAACAGTGGATCGTCCGCGGTGCCGAGTTGGCCCAGGACTTCGTGACACATGTCGCGGATGATGGTGGCGCGCGGATCGTAGTTCTTGTAGACGCGGTGCCCGAAGCCCATGAGACGGAACGGATCGTTCTTATCCTTGGCTTTGTCGATGTATTTCGGGATGTTGTGCGGCTCGCCGATCTCTTGCAGCATGGTGATCACTGCTTCGTTGGCGCCGCCATGGGCGGGACCCCACAGTGAGGCAATGCCGGCGGTGATACAGGCAAAGGGATCTGCTGCTGAGCTGCCGGCCAGACGCACGGTGGAGGTGCTGGCATTTTGTTCGTGGTCCGCGTGGAGGATGAACAACAAGTCCAGTGCTTTTTCCGCAACGGGATTGACTTCATAGTCTTCAGAAGGCCGCGAGAACAACATGTTGAGCAAGTTTCCGCAATAGCTCATTTTGCTGCTCGGATAGACGAACGGCTCGCCAATGGAGTGTTTGTAGCTGGCGGCGGCAACCGTAGGGATCTTGGCGATCAGGCGATGTGCCGTGAGCTCGCGGTGTTGTGGATCGCTGGGGTCAGTCTGTTCGTGATAAAAGGCAGACAGCGAGCCGACGACACCAGCCAAGATGGCCATCGGATGGGCATCGTGGTGAAAGCCCTGGAAGAACATCTTCAGACTCTCGTCAATCATGCTGTGGCGCACGATGTTGTCGCGAAAGTGGGCCAGTTGCGACTCAGTCGGCAGCTCGCCATAGAGCAAGAGATAAGACACCTCCATATAATTGCTCTTGTCAGCCAGCACCTCTACCGGATAACCACGGTAGCGCAGAATGCCCGCGTCCCCGTCGACATAGGTGATGCTGCTCTGGCAGCTTGCCGTCGACAGAAATGCGGTATCGAAAGTGAAGTAGCCGAGCTCGCGGTAGATGCCACGTATGTCGATGGCTGGCGGACCATCGGTGCCGCGTAGCAGCGGGACGGTGATGCTGCGCCCCGTCGAGTTGTCGGTAATGGTTACGGTGTCTTCGGCCATTTCGCGGTCCCCAGAGCGCCGGCTGGCGCTTCTAGTTGTGGGTGTGTTGCGTTTCGGGCAAAGGTATTGGGTCGGTAGCCTAACGCAATTCACGGCTCATCGACCATGGCAATGAAGCCGGCGGGGCACTCATGGGCGCAAATACCACAGCCTTTGCAGTAGTCGTAGTCAAACACGTAGTGTGAGCCGTCGCTGGCCAGTTCGGACGTTTTGAGCACGGACGAGTCCGGGCAGAGTGTCCAACAATTGTCGCAGGCGAAACAGTTGCCACAGGAAAAGCAGCGCTTGGCTTCCACGGTGATTTCATTGCTGTTCAACCCGCCCTCAATTTCCTCGAACGCGGTGCGTTGCTCGACGGGCAGTACGGGGTGCTGCGGCCGGGACGCGGGCTCGTAGTAATTGAGATTGAGCTCGCTCAGGCCGATCGGCTCAGGAGCGGGCACTGCGTCCAACTCGCTCTCACGCAGATAAGCATCGATAGCGTGCGCGGCACGGCGGCCGTCGCCGACGGCCGCGGAGACTGTGCCGCGACCGGGGCAGGCGTCGCCGCCGGCGAAAACGCCCTGGTTATTTTCGACGCGGCCCCAGCCGTCGACGCGGAAGGCATTCGTCCCAACCAACAATGACTCGAAACCGTGCGTGTCGACTTCCTGACCCACCGCAGGGATCACCTGATCGACGTGGAGGACAGTTTCAGTGCCTTCAAAGGCAACTCGCTCGAGCTTGCCATTGGCACGGCGCAGCTTGCGCATGTGCACCATCTCGATGCCTACCACCCGTTCGCCGCGCAGGATCAGGCGACGAATGCCTCGGTTCTCGTGGATGATGACACCTTCCTCTCGCGCCTGAGCGATCTCGCGGGGAATCGCGGGCATGGCGCACTCGGGCTCGATGCCAGGGCCGGGTATGGCCTCGTGGGTAATGATGTGCACCTCGGGGATTCCGGCGCGTTTGAGCACCCGCGAAAGATCCACTGCTGTGTTGCCGCCGCCGACAATGGCCGCTTTGTTCGGTGTAGGGATGGCGCCGATGTCTGTCCACTTCTTGAGCAAATCCTGGCCCATCTGCAAGTCGCGTTGGGTCACGCCGTCGACATTCCAGGCGCGGCTGCGCTGTGTTCCCGGCGCAAGAAACATGGCGTCGAAGTCGCTACGCAATTCCTGCAGCGAGACGTCGCGACCAAGTCGATGCTGCAATCGCAGCGTCATGCCGGTGGTCAGCACGCGTTCCAGTTCCGCATCGAGAACTTCGCGCGGCAGGCGGTAGGCCGGGATCGCGCTGCGGCACGTGCCGCCGGCCTCCGGCAGTGAATCAAACAATGTCACCCGGTAGCCTCGGCGCAGCAGATGATAGGCCGCAGACAAACCCGCGGGACCGGCTCCGATCACCGCCACCGCCAGCGCATCGGCGGCAACCGGCGCGACGGGGTAGGGCCAGCCTTCGGCGATCGCCTTGTCACCGAGAAAGCGTTCCACCCCCTGGATGGAGATCGGCGCATCGTACTGACTCCGATTGCAGTCCGACTCGCACGGATGGTGACAGACGCGACCGGTAATGGACGGCAACGGGTTGGCGCTGACGATTTCCTCCCAGGCCTCGCGCAAACGCCCTTCGGCGACTTTCGCCAGGTAGGCCTGAGCGTCTTCGCCGGCAGGACAGGCTGCATGGCAGGGCGCCGCACGGTGGCGGTGGAGCGGGCGCTGCACACGCCAGCTTCCAGTCTTGAACGACACCGAGGTTGAACGTTCGGCGTAGCCGCCGCGGGTGAGTTGTCGCACGTGCTGCTCCTTGGCCGGTTAGGCCCAGCGCATACCGCCACGCCGGGCGGTGTCCGCGCCTTCGCTGTCCATCGCATCCGGGCCGTCGGCGCGCAGACCATAGAATTCAATGTTGTGCTCGGCGAGCGCCTGAATATGCGCCAGTTCCTGCTCGGCACGCAGGTCGTCTTGGAACAGGTGGCGGAAGCGACCCTGGAGTTTCAGATAGTCGGTGACGGGTCGTGGCTTGCGGATAGGCATGGCACCAGTAAGCTCGCCGCGTTCGATCTCGATCAATGGAAACAGGCCGCTCTGCACTGCCAGACGCTCAACTTCGATGCTGATAGCGCCGTCATGGCCCCAGCCCAACGGGCAGGGCGAGTGAATGACGAGCACGGTCGGACCCAAAATGCTCATTGCCCGGCGCACCTTCTTGCGCACGTCAGACGGATAGGCGACCGACGCTGTGGCGGCGTAGGGAATATGGTGGGCCGCGATAATGGAAATAATGTCTTTCTTGAGGTGACGCTTGCCCATGCGCATCTTGCCGGGGGGCGACGTCGTGGTCATCGCACCATGTGGTGTTGAGCTCGAACGCTGGATGCCGGTATTCATATACGCTTCGTTGTCGAAACATACATACAGCACGTTGTGGCCTCGCTCGAGCATTCCCGAGAGCGCCTGGAAGCCGATGTCGTACGTACCACCGTCGCCGGCGAAGGCCAGCACCTTGGTTGCTTTGCCCTGCGCCTTTAGGGCGGCTTCCATACCTGAGGCGATCGCCCCGGTGTTTTCAAACAATGAGTGCATCCAAGGCAGGCGCCAGGCGGACTCAGGCCAGGGCGTCGTGAAAATCTCCAGACAACCCGTGGCATTGGCGATCACCACGTCGGGGCCGGCCGCTTCCGTTACCAAACGTGCAGCAAGCGCTTCACCGCAACCCAGGCACGCACGGTGACCCGGTTCTAACCCGGAGAAGCGCGGCTGTTTCTTGCGCAAATTAGCCAATGGAACGGTCGTCGTGTCAGCCATGAGATTGATTCCCTGTGTGGTGCCGGCGCTTATTGCGAGGTTGATAGACCGCGACGGGCTGGCTACGTTGCCGCGCAACCCATCATCGATCTTCCTCCGGCAACTTCTGCAGCTCTACGTCGAAGACTTCGAAACGAGCATGTTCGGGTGCTCGTGTCGCTTGCACCAGGCGCGGATAGATGTCCAAAGGTATATCCCGGCCGCCCAGGCCGATGGCGAAGTTGTGAATGCGCGGTGGACGGTCAATTTCGCACAGCGCCGCACGCACCTCGGGACCCACGATGCCGCCGCTGCCTAAGGACAGCGCCCGCTCCAGCACAATCAGCTCGTCCAGTCCGGCGCAGGCAGCCTGAATAGCCTGCATGGGTAGGGGCCGATACGCGCGCAGGCGGATGAGCTTCACTGGCGGCAACTCTGGATACACCTCGCGAGCATCGGCGAGCGTGCCAATGACCGAGCCGAGCGTGAGGATGCCGATGCGGGCATCCGCGGGGCCCTCGATACTGAGCAGGCCGCCGTGACCACGCCCGGTCAGTGATGCCCAGTCCGAGTCGGCGCCCACGATCTCACTTTCGGCACGCAGCAGTGCCTGATGGTGCGAGTGACGGGCCTCGGGGTAGTAGTCAGGTGATACCAGCGTGCCGACGCTGATGGGGTTGTGGGGATCCAGGCTGCGCGAGAACGTAAAGGCCGGCAGGAAACTATCGACCTGCTGCTGGGTTGGTATTTCGATGGGTTCCAGCGTGTGCGTCAGGGTGAACCCGTCGACGCACACCATTACGGGTAGCTCGGTCGCCTCCGCGATTCGAAAGGCTTGAATCGTCGTATCAACAGCTTCCTGATTGTCTGCGCAGTAGAGTTGAATCCAGCCTGCATCGCGCACAGCCATGGAGTCCTGTTGATCGTTCCAGATCGACAGCGGTGCGGATATGGCCCGATTGGCGCAGGTCATTACCAGCGGGATGCGCAGGCCAGCGATGTTATAGAGCACCTCACTCATCAGCAGGATCCCCTGGGAAGCACTGGCCGTGTACGCGCGCGAGCCCGCGGCCACGGCGCCCAAAGCCACCGACGCCGCTGAGAACTCGCTCTCGACACTGATGAGCTCGCATTCCAGCGATCCATCGGCAACCAGTTTGGCGATGTTCTCCACAATATGAGTCTGCGGCGTGATGGGATAGGCCGCGATGACCTGCGGCCGACACAAGGCTACGGCCTGTGCAATCGCCTGCGAGCCTTCAAGCGCCGTGCGCATGGGCGACCTCTTTCCAGTGGCCGGGCGGAACCTGTTTCGCCGCTTCCTCAATCAACCGTGTGTTGCGCTCGAGCATCTCGCCGCTGAACCGTTCGGCCAGCGAGCTCACCAATGACTCGAGCGGTAGCATGTGAGTGAGGGCGAGAAACCCGGCCAGCAGTGCGGTGTTGGGTACCGGGCGGCCGAGCAGTTCCTTGGCCAGGTTGGTGGCGGGCATGGCTATGGCTTCCCGACCCAGCTGCTGGCTCAGGACTCTGGAGCTCAATGAACTGTTGACGAGTATACCCCCATCGGCCGGCAGGCCGTCGGTGACACCTTCGACGTGGAGCAGAGACTGGTCCTGCACGATCAGAAAGGCAGGCTCGCGGACTTGCGAGCGACGGCGAAACGCGTCCTTGGCAATGCGCACAAACGCTGTCACGGGTGCGCCGCGGCGCTCGGCACCAAAAGCCGGGAACGCCTGTGCGAACCGGCCTTCGTTGATTGCCACGGTGGCGAGCAAGTAGGCCGCAACGACGTTGCCTTGTCCGCCGCGTCCGTGGATGCGTACCTCTAACACGTCATTGGTCTCCTGCTGCGCTCGCGCGCAGCGCGGCGTGCGCAGCAGCCAGCCGCGCGACCGGCACGCGCGGTGCCGAACACGAAACGTAGTCCAGGCCAATATCGTGGCAAAAGTGTATCGAACGCGGGTGACCGCCGTGCTCGCCACAAATTCCTACGCTGAGCTCGGGACGGGTCTTGCGACCCCAGTTGACTGCGATCTCCATGAGTTTGCCGCAACCGTTGACGTCCAGGACCTCGAACGGGTTGTCCTGGAGAATCTTAGTCTCATTGTACATGGGAAGGAACTTGTTCTCGGCGTCCTCGCGGGAGAACGAAAATGTTGCCTGCGTCAGATCGTTGGTGCCAAAAGAAAAGAATTCGGCCACCTCGGCCAGCTTGTCGGCGCGCATGCAAGCGCGCACGACCTCGATCATGGTACCGAACTTGAACCGCAACTCAACGCCATAAGCCTGTTCGATTGCAGCACGAATGTCGTTGACATAGGTGCCGACGCGGCGCAACTCCTGAGCGGTGCACACTTGCGGCACCATAATCTCGGGCCGCACATCGACGCCGGCTCTCGAGCACTCCGCAGCCGCCTCCAGAATAGCCCTAATCTGCATACGGTATATTTCGGGGAAGGTGATGCCGAGTCGCACACCACGATGGCCCAGCATCGGGTTGATTTCGTGCAAGGCCCGCACTTTGCGCAGCACAGCCTCCTTGCGCTTGATGGCGTCGTCAACGAGCCGCGAGTCGGCGAGTTGCGCGATGTGGCTGGTATCCTCTTGCGGGGTTTCGCTGTGCTGTTGCTGGCGCATGGATTCGGCCAGTATCTCCATGCCGCGCGCGCTGGCGCGAAGCTGCCGCAGCACTGTCAGTTGCTCGAGCAACTGGCTTTCGTTGGGCAAGAACTCATGGATTGGCGGATCGAGCAGGCGAATCGTGACCGGGCGCGGCGCCATCGTCTGAAACAAGGCCTGGAAGTCGGCGCGTTGGATCGGTAGCAGGCGATCGAGGGCGCGTTGGCGTTCATCGGCGCTTTCGGCCACGATCATGTCGATGACAAGCGGGAGTCGGTCAACGGCATTGAACATGCGCTCAGTGCGACACAAGCCGATGCCCATCGCGCCGTAACGCAAGGCGCGACTGGCGTCGTCGGGCGTATCGGCGTTGGCCATGACGCGCAGTCGTGAGGCTTCGTCAGCCCAATGCAACAGCTTCTGCAACTCCGGAGAGAAATCACCCTCAACCATGGGGACTTCGCCGACATAGACGCGACCGTTGCCACCGTCAATGGTGATCAGGTCGCCCTCACGAATGATGGTCTCGCCCACGAAGGCTTCGCGCAGACGCACGTCGACATGGATGCCCTCGGCACCGGCGACGCACGGTTTGCCCATCCCTCGGGCGACCACTGCGGCGTGGGAGGTCTTGCCTCCGCGGCTGGTTAGAATCCCCTGCGCGGCAAAGAAACCGTGAATATCCTCGGGTTTGGTCTCCTCGCGCACCAGAATGACACGCATTCCCTGTTTGGCCATCGCTTCGGCCTGATCGGCGTCAAAAATCGCCTGACCGCAAGCGGCACCCGGTGAGGCCGGCAGGCCGGTCGCTATGTGCTCGACATGGGCGGCGGGGTCGATTCGTGGGTACAGCATTTGCTCGAGTAGCGATGGCTCGATTCGCAACAGTGCTTTTTCGCGGGTGATCAACCCTTCGCGCTCCATCTCGACCGAGGTGCGAACCATAGCGGGCGCGTTCATTTTCCCATTGCGAGTCTGCAAGCAATACAGCGTGCCGCGCTCGATGGTGAATTCGAAGTCTTGGATCTCCCGATAGTGCGCCTCGAGCTTGGCACGCAAGGCTTCCAACTCGTCGTAGATCTTCGGCATCTCGTTGCGCAGCGCCTGGATCGGCTTGGGTGTGCGAATGCCCGCGACCACGTCCTCACCTTGCGCATTGACGAGGTATTCGCCAAAGAGGGTGTTTTCGCCGGTCGCGGGATTACGCGTAAAAGCCACTCCGGTGGCGCTGTCATTGCCGCGATTGCCGAACACCATGCTGACGATGTTGACGGCGGTGCCATTGGCCATATCGGGCGTAATGTTGAACTCGCGCCGGTAGTCAACCGCACGTTTGCCCATCCAGGAGCGAAAGACAGCGCGTATTGCCAACTCCAGCTGCTGGTACGGCTCGGCGGGAAAGGGGTGACCAGTTTCTACGCGCACCGCATCCAAAAGGCGCTCAACGACTTCGTGCAAGTGGTTGGCACTCAACGAGACATCATCGTGCACGCCGACACGTTCTTTGACCGACTCCAATTGTTCGTCCAATAGGGCTTCGGATACGCCCAACGCGACTTTGCCAAACAACTGGATGAAACGCCGATATGCGTCCAGAGCGAAACGTTCATCATTGGTCTGACCGACCAAACCCGTCAACGTCTCGTGGTTTAATCCCAAGTTGAGAATGGTGTCCATCATTCCGGGCATGGAGAGCGCCGAGCCGGAGCGCACCGAGACCAGCAGTGGATTGTCCTGACCGCCAAAGCGCTTGCCGGTCGCCTGCTCCAGCTTGCGCATCTCTACACGTACTTGCTCCATTAGTTGTGGCGGTAGGGTCGCGTCGGGTGATTGCAGAAACGCGCGACACGCCTCAGTGGAGATCACAAAACCGGGCGGCACGTTGAGTCCGATCTGTGTCATTTCGCACAGGTTGGCACCCTTGCCGCCGAGCAACTGTTTGTTGCGCCCGTCACCATCGGCGAAGGCGTATACATACCTAGTGGTCTGTGTCATTGCGACGGATTCCAGGAATTGCGTGTGGTTCGGTTCAGAATGGGCGTTAGTTTCGCAGATCGCCCCGCTGGCTCAAATAGCCGCTGAGTCGCGCCGTGCGGCGGCCCTGGCAACGCTCGGCTGCTACGCGTCGGCACGACTGTTTCCAATCCACCATACTACGTGCCCGCGCTGGCGTTGGCGAGACGGGTTTGAAAGAGCCGGTGTCATTACAGTGTCACATTTCGGCGTCTTGCACCATGCTGGGGCTCGGTACGAAACGTTCAGCGGGCGCGCCCGTGGACCGGCACCTCTCTGCTATCCTTATCAACGGGACGATGACCTATGCCGGTAACGCCTTCGCAATATGCCTGTTGGCTGCCACGCGAGCGGTTTCAGCTTTTGCTCGGCGTGATCCGTGCCGCCGGCTATCGTTGTGTCGGCCCGCAGGTGCGTGATGGCGCCATTGTCTACGACACGCTTCATGCCATTGAAGACCTGCCACAGGGTGTGAGCGACCAGCAGTCACCGGGCGGCTACCAGCTAGGCGAGAGTGGGCAGCAGCGATTCTTCGACTGGGCCAATGGGCCGCAGGCCCTAAAGCCGCTGCTGTTCACGCCGCGGGAGATGTTGTGGCGCGCGCAACGCGATGCTGAGGGCCGACTGCAGTTCGAATCCTGCACGCCCGACCCTCATCCCATTGCGGTTATCGGTGCGCGCGCCTGCGACTTGTCTGCATTGGCTTTATTGGATAGACATTTCCTGCATGGGCCTCATCCCGACGAGCACTACGGCGCGCGCCGAGCGCGGTTGTTCGTCGTAGGAGTACACTGCACGCATCCTGCGTCGACCTGTTTCTGCGCCTCCACGGGTGATGGGCCACGCTGTACCTACGGTTACGACCTGGCCTTGGCCGAATTGGACGAAGGGTTCGTGGTCCAGGCCCGCAGTGAGCGGGGTGTCGACATGTTGGGTCGGTTCCCAGTGGAGGTGCGATCAGATAGCCCTACCAAGGATCAGTTACGTCGTGTCGATGCGGCCGTAAACGCCGCGGCTGCCGCCCAGCAGCGGGCCTTGCCAGGGCGCGACCTTAGCGCTGCACTACTGGACCAACTCGAGCATCCTCGCTGGCAAGAGGTGGCGGGGCGTTGTCTGGCCTGCGGTAATTGCACTGCCGTGTGCCCAACCTGCTTCTGCCATGCCCAGAGCGAGGCGCCGGCGTTGGACGGGCAAAGCAGCGAACACTATCGGAGCTGGGATTCTTGTTTCACCCAGGGCCACAGCTACATACATGGACTCACTGTGCGGGCTGATACCCGCTCGCGCTACCGCCAATGGCTCGTGCACAAGCTGGCGACCTGGCACGAACAATATGGACGCAGCGGCTGCGTGGGTTGTGGGCGCTGTATCACCTGGTGTCCGGTTGGCATTGATCTCACACAGGAGGCCGCTGCGCTCGTGGCGGTTCCGGGCGATGTTTGATTCAGGACTGCCGTTTGAGGCCGAGATTGTCGATCGCATTGCTGAGAGCGAGCATATCTTCACGCTGCGCCTGCGCTTGACCGACCCGGAACGCCACGCGGCGTATCAGTTCCGTCCCGGGCAGTTCAATATGGTCTATCTGTACGGCGTTGGCGAAGTGCCAATCTCGATCGTCTCGGATCCGGAAAGCGACCAGGTGCTCGACCACACGATTCGCGTGGTGGGACGGGTCACACGTGCATTGAGCAAGTTGCGACCCGGCCAACATATTGGCCTGCGTGGCCCGTTCGGGCGTGGCTGGCCGCTGCGCCGGGCCGAGGGTCGTGATGTGTTGATCGTCACCGGTGGCTTGGGCTGCGCGCCGGTGGTCTCGGTGATCAACTATGTAATGCGCAGACGTGAGCGCTTCGGTCGCCTCATCGTCATGCAAGGCGTCAAACATAGTGCCGATCTCATTTGGCGTGCTCAGTACGAACGCTGGACGCATGTCCCGGATACCCAGGTACTACTCGCCGCTGACGTCGGCGGCACGGGGTGGCCGTGGTATGTCGGCCCGGTCACGGTGCTGTTCGAGCAGGTCGTCATCGAGCCAACGGCAACATTGGCCCTGATGTGCGGCCCCGAACCCATGATGCGGGCGGCCGCCAAAACTCTGTTGGACCGGGGGCTGGCGGAGGACAACCTGTGGTTAAGCATGGAACGCAACATGCAGTGCGGAACCGGCCATTGCGGCCATTGCCAGTTTGGCAATCTATTTGTCTGCAAAGATGGGCCGGTGTTTCCGTTCTCCGAGGTCAAACCCTGGCTCGGGAAAAAGGGATTCTGAGATGGCGGCCAAGCTGAGTATCGCGGTACACAAGTTCAGCTCATGCGACGGTTGCCAACTCGCGTTCTTGAATGCGGGGGAAGATTTGCTGCGACTCGCGGAGATGGTGGATGTCGTCCACTTTGCTGAAGCTGGTCCGGTCGACCAGAAGCGTTCGGTTGACATCGCCTTCATCGAGGGTAGCGTCTCGACGCCCGAGGAACGGGAGCGTATTCAACACGTACGCCGCCGGAGCCAGTATCTGGTGACCCTTGGCGCTTGTGCCACCAGCGGTGGATTGCAGGCGCTGCGCAACTACGCTGTCGTCGGCGAGTGGGCGGAGGCCGTCTACGCCCAGCCCGAATATATCGACAGCCTGGCCAATGCGACACCCATCGCACATCACGTCAAGGTGGATTTCGAACTTTGGGGGTGCCCGGTCAACGGTGCCCAGGTTCTGCATGTTGTGCGCGCGCTGCTGCACGGCGTTGAGCCTCACCTTGAGCAGGACAAGGTGTGCCTGGAGTGCAAGCGTCAGCAGGCGGTCTGCGTCATGGTGAGCGCGGGAGTGCCGTGTATGGGTCCGGTGACGCGCACGGGTTGCGGAGCATTGTGTCCGCGCTTTGGCCGCGACTGCTATGCCTGTTTCGGTCCGGCTGAGAACCCGAATGCGGCCGCGCTTGCGCAACGCCTCGAGGGCCTTGGTCTAGCACCGGACATGGTGGTCAGGCGGTTTCGCCATATCAATGCCGCGACGCCGGTGTTCGATGTCGCCGCGCGTCGCGTGGAGGATGGACAGTCGTGAGCGAGTCGAAGCAATCGGGTCGATCCGTGCACATCAATGTGCCCGTGTTGGCGCGGGTCGAGGGCGAGGGTGCCCTCGAACTGATGATCGAACAGGGCGAACTGAAATCACTGCAACTCAAGATCTTCGAGCCACCGCGTTTTTTCGAAAAATTTCTCGAAGGGCGTGAAGATCGCGAAGTGATCGATTTCGTGGCCCGCATCTGCGGCATTTGTCCGGTGGCCTACCAGATGAGCGCTGTCCAGGCCTTAGAGGCGGCCTACCAATGCGATCCCGGACCGTGGGTGCGAGCGATGCGGCGCCTCATGTATTGCGGCGAGTGGATTCAGAGCCATGCCCTGCATATACACTTACTGGCAGCCCCCGATTTTCTTGGCTACGCCAATGCGATGGAAATGGCGCAGCATTATCCGGATGAAGTGAGGCGCGGATTGCGCCTGCAGAGTCTGGGTAACCGGCTCATTGCATTACTTGGCGGCCGCTCGGTACATCCCGTCGGAGTGCGCATTGGTGGCTTTCACCGTCCACCCGACGCAGCCCAAGTTGCCCAAGTGCTGGAGTCACTGCGGCGCGCTCTCCCCGAGGCAGAGGCGCTGGTGGCCTGGACCATGAGTCTGGCGTTGCCGGACGATGAGCAGGAGTTTGTTAGCGTTTCCCTGCAGCATCCGGACGAGTATCCGATGAACTGGGGCCGCATCGTCTCCAGCAATGGGCTCGATATTGAGCTTGCCGAATACGAACAGCATTTTTCCGAAGCGCATGAGGCGCACTCCACGGCGTTGTATTCCCGCCTCAACAATGGCCCCTATCTGGTCGGGCCGCTGGCCCGACTGAATTTGAATCATGACCGGCTGCCGGCCAGGATACAAACGCTAATCGCCGACTGGGATCAGCCTCTACCCAGCGCGAACATGTTTCATAGCATCGTCGCGCGGGCGATCGAGCTTTATTACGCTTTGCTCGAGGCGGTGCGTTTGCTCGATGAGTACCAGCCACCGGGCTCTGGACCGGGGCCTGAGTGCGCCGCGCAGGCCGGAGTCGGCTACGGTGGTACCGAAGCGCCGCGCGGGTTGCTCTGGCATCGCTACGAACTGGATGGGCAGGGGCGGGTCAATGCTGCCAAGATTGTTCCGCCGACCAGCCAGAATCAGGCCCGCATCGAGCAGGATCTGGCGGCATCGTTGACGCGCTTTGGTTTCGACCACGATGATGATGAACTGCGTCTGCGCGCCGAGACGGTCATTCGCAACTACGACCCATGCATCTCCTGCGCTACGCATTTCTTGTCGGTCGATGTGCGCCGCGACAATGTCGGCGGCCCCGCTGCGCCGGGTGACTCGGAGGAATCCTAGAGCAATTTCTGAATTCGCTGACCGACGCCGCCGGGCAATGTGAGATAGGCTCGGCATCGCTGCCAGCCGCGGATGTCACGCAGAGCGAAGAAGCGGCGGCGCAGGCCGCGGGAGAGGGGCCCAACGTGTCGGCCCATAGCTACACAGCAGCGTTCGGATGCGCTAAGGTTGGTGACGTAGTTTGGTCGGCTATCTCAATAACAAGAGCGAGTAGGTAGCGATGTCCATATCAAGCCGAATACGTGTAGTTCTCGTTGACGACCATGGGCTGGTACGCCATGGCGTCAGGCGGCTGCTCGAAGATGCCGATGACGTGGAAGTGGTCGGCGAAGCCGACAGCGGCGAGGAGGCGCTGCGGCTCGTGCGCAAGCTCAAACCCGACTTGGTGCTCATGGATTTGGTCATGCCCGGGATGGGTGGTCTCGAGGCGACCCGCAAGCTGTCGCGCGCGCAACCTCAGACGCGCGTCATCGTGGTGTCTATGCAAAAGGATGAGGTTCTGCCGGCAAAGCTGATTGAAGCGGGTGCCATGGGCTACCTGACCAAAGGCGCCAGCGTGGCAGAGATCCTGCAGGCCATTCGCGAGGTTTCCGCCGGCCGTCGTTATCTCGGCGCTGATATCGCCCAGACAGTCGCATTGTCCAGACTGCCGGGCGCCGGCAAATCTCCATTCGACACTTTGACCCAGCGCGAGATGGAGGTGGCCATGATGGTTATGCAGGGACAGCGTCCCGGCGACATTTCGACCAAACTCTGTCTCAGCCCCAAGACGGTGAGTACCCACCGGACCAATTTGTTTCGCAAACTGGGTGTGGCAAATGATGTTGAATTCGCCCGTTTGGCACTTCGCTACGGCATGCTCGACGCTGCCAACTAGGCTTGTTGCTGTGCAGATCGTTTTCGTTTCTTATGGCTGACCTGTTCAGTGTGACCGCGCCGCTGATGCTGCGCTGTCGCGACGGACGTCAATGGGTGATGGCGGAGCGTTTTCCTCATCCCGAAGGATTGCTGTTTTTCGAGCTCTTCTGGGAGACGGGCCACGCGGGCAGTGGTATCCACGTGATCCCGGGTCCGATCAAGGGAGAAGGACCCTGGAAGGTAGGCGACTGCGTTGTCACCGTGCTCGGGTGCCAGGGGACGAATCCAGAGTTGGCCAGCGCCTATGCGAACTGGCAAGCACAACGCCAAGCCGAGGGTGCCCACTATCCGCAGCGCGAAGACGTCGTTAGCCTTGCGCGCGAGCACGGCGCGCTAGTCTGAGGTCGATGACCGTGCGCTGAGCACTTTTTCCATAGTCACGTGGGCGATGGAGCCAAACAATGTTTCCCCCTTGCCGCTGACCTGGTAGCCGCGGCGCCGATAGAATTCGACGACATCAGTGCGGGCATTGAGTACCACTTTGGCTATTGACCAGTGGTGGGCCTGTTGCTCGAGTTGCTGCAGAATCAGCGTCCCGATGCCTTGATTGCGCCAGGCCTCGGCTATCGCCATGTAACGCACCTGGGCCAGAGACGTCGTCTTGCGGTGCAGACGGCCTACGCCGATGGTATTTCCGCTATTGTCCTCGACCATGATGTGGAACGCGCCAGACTCGTATTCATCGCGCTCGCTGCCTGGCGGCTGGTTCCACGGTGCGCGCAGCACCTGCCAGCGCAAGGCAAAGTAGCGTGCAAACTCGCGCTCAGTTCTTGGTTCCTTGGCGTACATCTCGAGTGAGACGCGGGGCTAGCGTTCAGCGTGATCGATCTTGTCCTGTTTCCAGCGCCGATGTTTGACCATTGTTTCGACCACATGCTCGGGATCGTCGGTCAGTGTGATGAGATCGAAGTCGCTCTCCGAGATGGTCCCCAGACGCAACATGTTGGCGCGCATCCAATCGACGAGTCCCTGCCAGAACTCAGTACCAAAGAGCACTAAGGGCAGGGGATAGATCTTTGCTGTTTGCATCAGCGTCAAGGCCTCGAAGAATTCGTCCAGCGTACCCATGCCACCCGGCATGCAGACATAGCCCATAGAATGTTTGACGAACATGACTTTACGCGCGAAGAAATAGCGAAAGCCTATGGATATGTTCTGATAGGGATTAGGCTGTTCCTCGTGGGGAAGTTTGATGGTGAGGCCCACCGACTTGCCGGAGCACTCTGCCGCGCCCTTGTTGGCGGCTTCCATAACACCGGGTCCGCCGCCGGTCACGACGGCGAAGCCGCTCTCAGCGAGCAGACGGGCGATCAGTGTGGCCTTGGCATAGTATTCCGACTCTGGCGCCAGCCTGGCGGAGCCGAATATCGATACGGCGAAACCAAGTTCCGAGAGCCGATCGAAGCCCTCGGTAAACTCGGCGATGATGCGAAACATACGCCAGGATTCGTTGCCTTTCAGGTCCTCAATCACCACATAACCTCCAATCTACGGCGCGATTCGAGACGCTAGCGGGCGTGTCGCAACTCCGCCCCGTTTTGTGCTGTCCCGGGTAGTCGAGCAAACGCCGTGCCGTGGCCCGGGATGGGCTCGCGGAGTACGTCGCCCTAGGCGAACACGACCCAGGTGGTGGCGATGTACTTGACCCCGCGCTGCAGCGTTACGCCACGATGTTCGTGGGTCCAAAAGGGGGGGAACAGAACGAGCTTGCCTTGTTCGGGGGTGATCTTCACCTGCTGGTAGAGGAACTCTGTTTCGCCGCCCGGACCCTCCACATCATTGAGATACCATACGGCGACCAGCTGCCGCTGGCTGAATTCGTGGCTGCCGCCGTCGATGTGCCAATGATAGTACTCGCCGGGATTTGTGCGCTGAATCGCGTAGCCCATGTCTTTGAACGGGCCCTTGAAATAGGGGAAGGTCTCGCGAAACTCCTTGATGGCGAGCCCCAGTGAGCGAAACAGGGCCTGGTCAACGTCTTTCCAATGCGGCTTGCCGCTGACAACCAGGTCCGTGGAACGCTTGACGGATCGATCCTCAAAAGCGGTTTGGCCAATGCGTCCGGGGTACTGTTCGTTCTGGTGCGCTTCGAAGCGGCGAATCATGTCCTCGCATTGCTGCGCTGACAAAGCGCCGCGCTTCTCAAATATGAAACTATCGGTCTTGACCTCCTGGATGCTGATCAGAGGCCGTATCGGACTTTGTGTTTGAGCCATAGTTGCCGCCGTTGGGTCCGTGTGCACTGTTGTGGTGAATTCTCTTACAAGCGAATTTCGTCGTCCAACGCTTCCACGTGCGTGCGGCACAGTTCACCGTGGCGTCGGTACAGCTCGAGGAGCGCATGAGCGGATTGTTCCCAATGGCGTTGGCCGGCGTCAACGGCCTGGCTGATAAGGCTCAGAGCGCCGCCGTCGACCCAGTGCTGGTAGGCTGCAGAAAGGCGCGGAAATAGTTCTTTCTGCATACCGGAGTAGTTGGCGAAATAGAAATGCAGCCCATTGGGGTCCTGTTGCTCCAACAACGCCGGCAGCGTCGACAGGCAATCGGCTAGGTTGTCGCGCACCGCGCGCACAATGAATTCGGCCTTGGAACGGGGCAGGGTTATCAACAGCTCATGCCATGCCTCGCCCAGACGTTCGCCGGCCATCAGCTCACCCAATTCGTGCAGCAGGATCGTCTCGGTTTGGCGCTCGGTCATGCGCTCGAGCCCCAGGTCGAGATCTGCATCGAGGTCGTAGCCCTCGATTACCCGCCCCATGGCGTTGGCGCGACGGTTCCAGCGCCATTCCTCGACCTTTTCCCACAGCATGCGACGCAGGGATTCGCGGCGGATGTAGATGGTGTTGTCGAGCGTCATGCCAGGCGGCGCGGTCAGGTCGCGAGCATATTCCTGGCCGGCAACCAGGACCCGATGGCCGGCATAGTCCGCGTGCTGACGGAGTTCGGCGAGAAAGAAATGGGGTTTTGCCCGTACGCCCAGTCCTGCGCTGTAGACGAGGTTCTCGCTCGCCAGAAGCTCGTTCGCAGTGGCACTGTCGAAGGGTTCCAGGCGGTGTTCGCCAATGGTGATAGGCTCGAAGGGACGGTCTTCCAGCGCGTCCCACAGGGCTTCACGCTCGCGTAGCCAGTTGCCCACGGCTGCGTTGTCCAGACTGTCGCTGAAGCGCAGGCCTTGCTCCCAACGGAAGTACTCCCGCATCTTGAGCAGGTAGACGCATAGCGTATAGTCACCCGCGTGGCGCGCGTCAGAGATGTTGCAGTTATGCTGTACGTTGCGCCGTAGAGCGTCGAGCTCTGGGGCAGGAAGGGGAGGCTTGGCCATCGGTGCAGGGTCGCTCTGGCTGACAAATACCTTACTAATTTAGTCGGCTAAGCTATACTAGCACGCCGTCGTGGGCGCGGCCACTTCCGCTGAGCCACGCCAATACTGGGTGAGGACCAACAGCATGCGAGTACGCAGCAAGTGGAAAGCCAAGGGCAAGCCGCGTTCGGTCGAGGACGTGGGCAGCACACTTGCATTCATCGCCTGGCAGATCGGAGGCCAGGGCGTCTTGAATCTGGAGAACGAGGGTTTTCAAACAGATGATCGTCGCCAGCGCTTGGCCGTCATCGAAGAGTTTGCCGCCTTCGTGCTCCATTTGACTGATCGACTATGTTACGACGAGTTGGAGCAGGGTCAACGCGCGGCGTTCATCGTGGCCATAGCGCGTAAGCTTGCGGATCACATCTACAACAACATGCGCGAAATCGGTCTGGAGGGCGACCATCGCACAGCGTTCATTGAATTGCTGAACGCGCGTATGGCCGACTACGCGGAAATGCCCTTTGGTCAGGGTGAACCGGGTTTCCAGATGGTGCGGTTGTTCGGTGACAATGTCACCCGCGTTATGGGGGAGCGGGACAAGAAGTGGATCACTGATCAAATCATGGCGATCGAAGCGCCGCTGGCACTCAAGACGCTGAAGCGGGCGCTGAACGACCTGCTGCTCGATTTGAAGGCCGAGGCGGCGGACGAGGAGCGGGGGGAGAACTAGAAAGCGGGACGACAGTCCCGCTTTCCTGTCCAGACGCGACCGGCCGTCAGCGTACGCAGACGGATCCTAGCTAATGGGGTTGTCGCGCGAGCGGGTGATCTACTTCGACCACTTACTGGCGTTGTCGGTGCCCTTGGCCTGGCCGTCTTCGTAGCCGTCGCGATAGGCGTCAGTCTGACGCTGTTCCTCGCGGTGCGGGTTGCCCAGATAGCCGCCTTCCCAGCCGAGAATGTACTCGGGGTCGCAACCCATCTGCTCGAGCTTGGTAACGGTATCATAGTATTCCTGGTTCATCGTCTCTCTCCTGTCTGCGTCTAGTTAATCACGTTGTCCAGGTTTGTTTCAGCCGACACGGGGTCAGCGGAGTCCGGCCTCAAAATGGGCGCGTGCCCGGCCCGAGTCCAGTGCCCCACGCACCGCCTCGGCCGCCGCGGCAAGACTACCATGGTGGCGCAGGTGAAACAGCACTAAAGCGCCGCCATAGACCATGCTGTCGCGGGTGGCCCCCGCTTCCCCCTGCAGGGCCGCCAGGCCGCGCTCAGCTGCGGCGCTTGCGATACGGTCCGCGTTCGGATCGGGTGCCCCGCCCGCATCACCACCGGCCAAATCCCCCGGGATGGGCACGGCGCGCGTGTTCTGGTCGATGCCAATGCTCTGCGGCGTAATGTCCAAGGTCTGTTCGGCACCACCATCATGGTAATAGGTCAGGCCGGCTGGTTGCTGCAATGAGGGGACAACGCCACCTTCCACGCCACGGACGATGGCTGCGGAGGCAAAGCCGGCATGACGGGCCAGCGAGGCATACACGCTGGGGTAAGCCTTGTGCACGTACCCGGTGACCAGGTGGGTCTTGCGTCGGCCCCGTATCGGCCCCAGCAGGTTCTCGACGGTGGTCAGCACGGGCCGCTTAACAATGCGGGCGCGCAGCGCGATGAGGTCGTGCAACCTGGGACAGAATGCGCGTTGGTCCAGATAGGCCCAGCCCGGCTCCGAGCGGCCGAGGCACGCGGCGGCTTGCGCCGGGCTCAGGTCGACCGGCGCGCCGGCGGCTCGCAGCACCTTGCGGGTGGTCGCGCCATACTTTGGGCCGACCGACTCCACGCCATGGGTTATCGCTGGCACGCCGCAGGCGGCCAGCACGGCGGGCAGAAATGGTGAGGCGGGGAGTGCGCGTGTGTAGCCGTCGTAGAGGTCGGCAATGTCGACGACTTCATCGACCGGCGCTGTGACGATATCACTGGCGTCGAGCAGTGCCTGCAGCGTGCCCCGGTTCTCCGCGTCGGTCTCACGCTTCATCCGCAGCGCGATGAGGTAGACGCCACTTTGGACGGGGTCGACGGCGTTGTCGAGAATCAGCTGCATGGCGCGTCGAGCCTCGTCAAAGGACAGGTCCTTGGAATATTCCGGTCCCGTCGCCACCTTCTGTATGCAGGCGCGCATGGCGCTATCCGGCGGCACAGCCTGAATGTCCTCAGCGAGCATGTCGGCGTATCTAGTGCTTGCGTATCAATAGGTTAATCGAAGCCGGCCAGTATATATAAGCGGGGGTAGGCTCTGTATATCCCCAATGAGGGAGCCTTGAGCGGGAGCGTGCCAGTGGCGGCGCGCCCTGAGGCCCTGATAACGGGACAAATCCTTGGCAGATGCACGGGTATATATTGGATTTTGCTAATATTTCTATCTTCTTTTCCCTATAATGTCGGCTTGCCTTCAGGCCGGTCCCCCCAGAGCGATGGAGACAATCAACATGACCGAAAACGATGATATGGAATTTTCCAGCGGAATGGCGGCCTTCGAGGCGAAGCATTTCTCCCGGGCCATGCAGCTGCTCAGCCCGTTGGCGGAACAGGGTAACGCCGAGGCGCAGCATCGGCTAGCCATCATGTATCAGAACGGGCTCGGGGTCGCGCGCAGCGACAACCAAGCCTATCGCTGGATGCGGGCTGCGGCCGAGCAGGGTCACGCCTTGGCCCAGCACGGTCTCGGTTTTATGTATCTGATGGGTGAGTGCGTAGAGAAGAACGCCTCCGAGGCCGTGGCCTGGTTCGGCAAGGCGGCGGAGCAGGGTCTGGCGGGCTCGCAGACAACGCTGGCGGCCATGTATGAGGAAGGCAATGGCGTCGAGCGTGACTTGGGCAAGGCAGCGGAATACTACCGCATGGCCGGATTTGATCGCGGCTGACGACCAACCGCGTCGATAGGCATTTGACACCGAGGAACCCATGCGACCTGCGCATTTGTTGACAATTCTCGAACGCGAATTCACGAGCGCCGCGACCGGCCATCACATTCCCGTCATGTTGTGGGGGCCGCCCGGCGTGGGCAAATCGCAGATGGTGTCACAGGTGGCTGAGAAGCATGGCGCTCCGGTCATTGATGTGCGCCTGTCGCAGATGGAGCCCAGTGATCTGCGCGGTATTCCTTTTCGTCAAGGCGAGCTGGTCGAATGGGCCGTGCCGGCAATGTTGCCCGACGCCAAGCGCCATGGCGAAGCAGGAATACTGTTTCTCGACGAAATCAACTCAGCGCCGCCCAGCGTGTCGGCCGCGGCCTACCAATTGATACTGGATCGGCGACTCGGCGCCTATGAGGTGCCGCGCGGCTGGGCTATTTTTGCCGCCGGCAATCGACAAGGCGATCGGGGCGTGACCTATACCATGCCGGCACCCCTGGCCAATCGGTTTTCGCATTTCGAGGTCGACGTCAACTTGGACGACTGGGTCGCATGGGCGTACGCCCATGACATCGACGAACGGGTTATCGCCTTTGTGCGTTTTCGTCCCGAGCTGTTGTTCGACTTCGACCCGGCGCACAACCCGGTGGCGTTTCCCTCGCCGCGCTCTTGGGAGTTTGCTCACAACGCGCTGCAGAAGTTCGGCGATCGGCCGGGAGTGTTGCTGGGCACGTTACAGGCGTGCGTTGGCCCTGCAGCTGGCATCGAGCTCAACGCCTTCATTGCTAACCTTGAGCAGATGCCTGACATCGACGCCATCGTGCGGGGTGAAGAAGTGCCAGTACCCAAGGAAATTGATCTCCAGTATGCCGTGGCGGCCGCATTGGTCGGTCGCGCAATCCGGGCGCGCGATGCGGGCGGTGGCATCGATGTGTTGGGGCACATTCTCGACTACGCCGGGCGTTTCCCGCAGCGGGAAATGGGCGTGATGATGGTCTCTGATATGCATCGCGCCATCGGCGAGCGCTTGTTCTCAGTGCCGCAGTTCGGTCGCTGGGCGGACAAGATAGCGGACTTGATGCTCTACGACGTATGAGCGTCGGTGGTTTGTATCTATGTACGACGATATCGATTTGGCAGCAGTTGAGCGTAAGCTCAGCGCCGCACGCACGAGGCTGATCCTCGACAAGCCCTTCCTGGGTGCGCTGGTATTGCGACTGCCGTTGCAGCTCGCCGATCCACAGTGGTGCCGGACGACTGCGACAGATGCGCGCAGTTTCTATTTCAACGCCCAGTACATCGCCGCCCTGGATATCGAGCAGACGCAATTCGTCATGGCACACGAGGCATTGCACTGTGCCTTATCGCATTTTGCGCGCCGTCAACATCGCGTCAAACAGCGCTGGGACATCTCCTGCGACTACGCGATCAATCCCTTATTGATTCAAGACGGTCTCAAGCCTCCACCGGGTACGCTGATCGAGGACAGCTATGCGGGCATGACCGCGGAAGAAATCTACCCCTACATCAAAGAAGATACCGACGCGGAGACCTTGGATCATCACGTCTACGATGACTCACCGGAACAGAACGAGAGCCAGCGGCAAGGTAGGCGCAACGAACGGGATCTGCAGCCCGACACCCGCGAACAGGACAGTGGTGGCTCCAGCGATCAAGCCCGCGCCGAACCGGACCCGAATCGGGGCGGTGCGCCGCAGCCGCCGCCGCTGAGCGCGAGCGAGCAAGACGCGCTCAGCGTGCAGTGGCAGCAGCGGCTGGCCGGCGCGGCGCAGCAAGCCATGCAAGCGGGCAAATTGGGCGGCGCTATGATGCGCATGGTCGATTTCATGCTCCAACCGCAGTTGCCTTGGCGCGTGTTGTTGGCCCGTCACATGAACGCTATTGCGCGTGATGACTACAGTTACACCCGGCCCTCGACCCGTCGTGGCGAGCCGGCGATTTTTCCAAGCCTGCGCAGCCATGAGGTGGACGTGGTTGTGGCGCTAGATGTGAGCGGTTCTATCAGCGACAAGGAGATGAACGAGTTCGTTTCCGAGATTGATGCGATCAAGAGCCATGTGCGCGCCAGAGTGACGGTGCACGCCTGCGATGCGGAGTTGGCGACAGCCGGGCCATGGCGATTCGAACCCTGGGAGCAGGTCGATTTGCCGGGGGAGTTCCAGGGTGGCGGTGGAACCCGGTTCACGCCGGTATTCGACTGGGTAGAGACACAGGACAGGCGGCCAGACTTACTCGTCTATTTCACCGACGGTGAAGGTGAGTTTCCGCGGTCCGAGCCGGACTATCCCGTGCTGTGGTTGATCAAGGGCAAGGCCAAGGTGCCGTGGGGGCAAAGGGCTCAGCTCAACTAGGATTGCGCGCTAATATGGAGTTAGCACAAGAAGACAGCTTGCGCCTGAATGTAATGTTGCACCAGAGCGTGCATGCAGTTCGGATTGATGAATCGTCGATGACCGTTCACGCACTCAGCGACCGAGGTGAGGCGAAGGTGAAGCTCAATCCGAACTGCCGTGATGAGCAATATTTGAAGCGAGTGCGTGAGCTGATCTCCAGCCACGTGTTGGGATCGCCCGGTGGCTACCCCGTGTATTTGCGACGCTGGACCCGCATGGGGCAGGCGCGCGCAGACAGCCTTGGTCGCCTGCTCTTGCTTGGGGAGCCCGAAGCAGTGGTCGCGGTTGTGCATGCTGAAGGCTTGACCGATGATCTCGCTCGCCACGCCTGGTGGGCCATGCCGGTGGCTGAGAATGCGCGGCGGATGTTGGCTCGCTCGTGCGTGAATCGCAGCGACTTTGGTGCTGAGCTGGCTCGCTACCTGCTCGAGTACCTGCCATTTGAGACGGAAGCGCACGACATTATCGAGTCCATCAGATTAGTGGTGCAGCGGCCAGAATTGCTCAGTGCTGAGCAACGCCGGGAGTTGTGGGCAAAGGGCCGCACCAAGAATACCTACTACGTCGGCTTCTTGCAGGCCATCCCCGATGAGCTTCCGGAAGACCTTCCCGCGCATCCGCGCTACGAGGAGCTGCGCGCCAGATTGGATGAACTGGCTGGCGCGGGCAATCTCTATGCCCAGCAGTTGCGGCGCGTTTTGAGTGCTCGGGGCCAGGTTTTCATGGCCACGGCCGAGACGGTACTAAAGAAACCGCTCAACCAGGACGTGGTGGTCGCCTTGGTCGGCGCCATCGGTAATTACTTCGCTGGCGTGCGTCGAGACGAAGATAAACCACAGGGTCTCGAAGTCGCCGCCCTGGTGGAGCGCGCGCAACAACGCTGGGTGAATGCGGCGACTGATGAACCCTTGTATCAGCTCAAGGACAAGCTGCCTGACTGCGAGGCGGAAGCCGTGGCGATGTTGGCGCTGGCCGATGTGAGCGAGGCCTTGGTGCTGCCGATATTTGCTCGAACTGACGCCATTGGCACTGTGATGCGGCGTAAGCTCGAACCGGTTACCGCGCCCCTGTTGCAGCAGTTTCAGGTGTTGCGTCGTGCCGCGCGGTAAGTCCATGACAGCCTTGAATCTAACCAAGGTGGCATTGGCGCTGCGGGTCAAGCTTCCGCATGAAGCGCTCGCGCGTCACGTCGCGGCATCGCCGGAAGTTGTCGGTACAGAGCTGGCCAAACAGGTTCAAGCCTTCGTTGGCCAGGAAAAGCTCGGCTACTATCCACCCGTTGATTACTTGCGCAGCCAGGCTGCGGTAGATTTGGCATTGCTGGATGCTCTGGAGCAAATCGCCTGGGTGTCGAGCAACATGGCGCGCGAGGAAATCCGGGTCAGGCTGCGTCCCGTGTTCTCGTCGGTGCGTTTCGAATCGATCCATGCCAACGCCTATACCATGCCCTCGGTTCGCCCCGGGCACCCCAATGCCTTTGCGGATTTGGCCGAGCACTACACGCCCACCACGGTCAAGGTCGACTTGCTGGTGACCATGATTCAGAAATCGGAGGGCACGGGGCTAGAGCGTCTGGCCGAGCAGATGGCCGTGCGTTGGTTGAAGGGACGATTTGCTGCGTTTGAGGTGACCTCGGCGCGTAGCGTGTAGGCGCCGGCCCCGCGCGGCACAGCGCAGTGAATTGGAGTCAGGGAGGTCCCGGCTCGAGGGGATCTCGGTTCGGCGGGCCAGTCCCGTCATTCGTAATGGGAAGAGCGAAACATGGCAAATATCGTGATGTATTGCACGGGTACGTGCCCTTATTGTCATCGCGCCGAGCGCTTGTTGGCGCGCAAGGGTGCGAACTTTGAGAAGATTCGAGTCGATCAGCAGCCCGAGCGCTGGGAAGAAATGGTTCAGCGCACCGGCCGCAATACCGTGCCGCAAATTTTCATCGGGGACACCCATGTAGGCGGCTATGACGATCTGGCCGAACTCGATGCTCTCGGGGATCTCGATCCACTGCTGGCGCAGTCGGGCGCTTTGCAGGCATCGTAGCGCGAGGGCTCACTGCTGAGCCGCTAGGGGGATAGTGCATGGACTTCTTGCCCATTTTCGTTGACCTCAAACGCCGCGACTGCCTGGTGGTCGGTGGCGGCTCGGTGGCCGCCCGCAAAGTCGCCTTGTTACGCAAGGCGCAGGGCAACGTGACCGTCGTTGCACCACTGCTGTGTGACGAGCTGGTTGGCCTGGCGGGTGAGGGCGCCATCACGTACCTGCCTCGTGATTTTCAAGATGACGACATCGACGGGAAGGTGATCGTGATCGCGGCGACCGACAACGGCGTGGTAAACAGGCGGGTCGCTGAACTGGTTAGCGCGCGCGGTGTGCCCGTCAATGTGGTGGACCAGCCAGCACTGTGCACGTTCATCATGCCCTCGATGATCGATCGCTCACCGGTGCAAATCGCCATTTCAACAGGTGGCGCGTCGCCTGTGCTGGCGCGGCTGTTGCGATCACGCCTCGAGACTTACATTCCCGCGGCCTACGGCAAACTGGGCGCGTTGGTTGAGGGCTTTCGTCAGAAGGTGAAAGACGTCTTCCCCGGCACCAAGGAACGCCAGCGGTTTTGGGAACAAGTACTGCAAGGACGAGTCGCCGAGCTGGTGTTTGCGGGCAAGGACCAGGCGGCAGCAGCAGCACTGGAGAAGGCTATCAGCGATGCTGACCGGGGGCCTGTTACGCTGGGCGAGGTCTTCCTCGTTGGAGCGGGACCCGGTGATCCTGATTTGCTTACATTTCGCGCGTTGCGCCTGATGCAGCTGGCCGATGTCGTCGTCTACGACAGACTCGTTTCACCGGCGATACTCGATCTGGTACGCCGTGATGCCGAGCCGATCTACGTCGGCAAAGAACGCGACAAGCACACGGTGCCCCAGGAAGGTATCAATCAGTTGTTGGTCAGGTTGGCGAAAGAGGGTAAACGGGTCCTGCGCTTGAAGGGTGGTGATCCGTTTATCTTCGGCCGCGGTGGCGAAGAAATCGAAACGCTCATGGATGAGGGAGTACCGTTCCAGGTAGTGCCGGGTATTACCGCCGCAGCAGGCTGCGCATCGTACGCCGGTATTCCGCTGACCCATCGCGACTACTCACAGGCGTGCGTGTTCGTGACGGGGCACCTCAAAGACGGGTCAGTAAATCTGAACTGGAAAGCTCTGGCGCATCCCAATCAGACTTTGGTGTTTTATATGGGGTTGCATGGTATTGCCAGCATTTGCGATGGCCTCATTTCCCACGGTTTGGCGCCGGCGACGCCAGCTGCGCTGGTTCAGCAGGGAACCACACAGAATCAGCGCGTCTATGCGGGTACGCTCGAGAGTTTGCCAGAGTTGGTTCAACAGCATGAAGTGAAACCACCTACGCTGATCATTGTCGGCGACGTCGTTCGTCTGCACGATAAACTGGCGTGGTTCGAGCCGGTCGCCGACGTGATTGCTGAAGATATGGAGGACGTTCTCCACGCCCGCCAAGCGGATGACTAGGCTGGCGCCAACGCCGTGCGTTTGGCTCGTGGCGCATGCACCACCATATCAAGAACGGGCATCAAAACGAGACTGCTCAACGTCGAGCAGGATACGCTTCAGATTGTTGCCAGCGACTGTAGTATCTTGGCGTCCTTCCCGAGTCCCCACGCCCTGATTGCGGGCGATGCTTCGGCTGATGCGGGAGAATCGGTTGGTGGCGCCGCATGCATAGCCTTGAGCGAGACTAAGCGTGACCTCGGCATGGCTTGAAAGGCACCTTTGATGTGGTTAAGTAGCGGGGGACCCGTCATCTCCCAAAGTGGTGATCCATGAGCTTCCATGGCCATCGACCTACCGCCGCGCCCCATGGCGAGCGGCGTGATGTCAGCAATCTGCGTCGGGTGTTGCCCTACATTTGGGACTACCGCGGCCGCGTACTGATCGCGTTGCTGGCGCTGATGTTGTCCAAGCTGGCCATCGTGGGCGTTCCGCTGGTGCTCAAACAAATCGTTGACACCCTGGATGCCGCCGGCGGTGGGGCAATTGCGCTGCCTGTGGTGTTGCTGCTGGCCTATGGTGGCTTGCGTGCGGCCAGCACCCTGTTCAACGAGTTGCGTGACGCGGTGTTTGCCCGGGTACGCTATCACGCCATGCGACGTCTGGCCGGTGACGTCTTGCGGCATCTGTACTTGCTCTCGCTGCGCTTTCACCTCGAACGGCACACCGGTGGAATTTCGCGCGATCTGGAGCGCGGCACCCAGAGCGTCAGTAACGTGCTCAACTACCTTGTTTTCAATATTCTGCCCACTGCTGCTGAGTTTGTTCTCGTGGCCGTGATTCTGCTCAGTCAGTACGACGCTGAGTTTGCGCTAATAATCTTCGCGACGGTTGTTGTCTACATTGCCTTTACGCTGGCGGTGACCGAGTGGCGCATGCACTATCGCCACCACATGAACGCTCTGGATTCCAAGGCCAATGGCCAGGCCGTAGACGGATTGTTGAACTACGAAACCGTCAAGTACTTCGATAACGAAGATTTCGAATTGACGCGCTACGACCAGACCCTCGGCGCGTGGGAAGAAGCCGCCGTGAAGAGTCAGACATCCATGTCGCTATTGAATTTCGGCCAGGGGGCAGTGATCGCTGTGGGCGTAACCGGCACGATGTTGTATGCGGCTCAGGGTGTGGCGAGCGGTTCCTTGACGCTGGGCGACTTGGTGTTGATCAACACGATGATGCTGCAATTGTTCATACCGCTGAATTTCTTGGGCGTGATTTATCGGGCGCTGAAACATGCTCTGGCCGACATGGATTCAATGTTCAAGCTGTTGGAGCGTTCGGCCGAGGTGACGGACGATCCGCACGCGGTAGCGCTCAGTGTTGGTCGGGGGCAGGTCAGATTCGATGCGGTGAGTTTTGCCTACCAACCAGACCGCCCGATTCTGGACCGGGTCAGTTTCACCGTCGAGCCCGGCCAGAAGATCGCGGTAGTGGGGCCATCGGGGGCAGGCAAGTCCACGCTGGTGCGTTTGTTGTTTCGTTTCTACGACGCAACCGCCGGGCGGATATTTATTGATGATCAGGATGTGCGCAGTGTTACCCAATCCAGCCTGCGCCATGCCGTGGGCATCGTGCCTCAGGACACTGTTCTGTTCAACGATACCCTCTACAGCAACATACTCTATGCAAGGCCCGGGGCGAGCTTTGAGGAGGTGGCGCGAGCGGCTGAGCTCGCCCACCTGCGTGAGTTCATTGAGAGTCTTCCGGACGGCTATGACACCGTTGTGGGTGAGCGCGGATTGAAACTCTCGGGAGGGGAGAAGCAGAGGATGGCCATTGCGCGAGTCATTCTCAAGCAACCACGGATACTCGTGTTCGACGAGGCGACGTCTTCCCTTGACTCACGTTCGGAGCAGGCTATTCTGGGTGCATTGCGCGAAGTTGCTGCGGGGCATACGACCATAGTCATTGCGCACCGGCTTTCCACTATCGTAGATGCGGACCGCATCTTGGTGTTGGACGGCGGCCGAATCGTCGAAAGCGGTGCCCACCATGCGTTGCTGCAGCAAGGCGGATTGTACGCCCATCTGTGGCAGCTGCAGCAGGAAGAGCGGGCCAGTCAGGCGCGGCTTGCTGCCGAGGGGTATGGTGAGTTGAGTTCCGCGTAGATTCAGTGTGAATCTGGTGAGTTAGTCATTCACAGAGGTGAGTTAGGTATGGATCCAATCATGATGGATGCCGAGTACTCCGGCTGCGCGGAGCATGAACCCTTTGCGTTGCAGGTTCTGGGCGACAGCATGTCGCCCGAGTTCGAACACGGGTGCATTGTCATCATCGATCCGGCCGGTGTGGTCGAGAACGGTTGTTTCGTGATGGCTGAGCTTGAGGACGGCTATATTCTGCGCCAGCTATTGATCCAGGAAGGCCGCTTCTATCTCAAGCCGATGATGAGCAGCTATGAGACCGTGGAAATAGCGGGTATGCAGGCAATCAAAGGCGTGGTGACACAGAAAGCCGGACGTCGACGCCGCGATCGCAAGCATTACCACAGATTACCCACGCGCGAGGAAGTGGCGCGTCATCAGGAGGATCTAGCCAAGAGCAAGAAGCGCTAATAGCTCGCAGACTGCTGTTCAGATCTTAGTCGCGGTGTGAAGTATTCTTCGGCGTCGTCAACCGATACTGACTCGCTGTTCGCATCGACCAGTGGTTGTTCGTAGTCATTCCAGCCACGCAATCCCGTCTTCAGCGAAGCGACCCGCTCGTAGCCCAGCTGCTGCATGGCATAGGCCGCCAGGACGCTGCGGTTGCCTGAGCGGCACACTACCACCACGTCCCGCTGCCGCGCTTGCACCAGTTCGGGGACGGTTTCTTCGTAGTCGTACTCGCAGGCCGTCTCAAGAATGCCACGCGGCACGTTGATCGAGCCCGGTATATGCATAGCGGAGAATTCGTAGGGCTCACGCACGTCTACGATCAACGTATTATTGTTTTGCTCAGCCAGCGCTTCGCTCAAGTCCCAGGGGAACAGCTCCGTAACCTGACTGGCATATTCTTTGATGAGATCGGTAAAGCGCTTCATTGCACCAAGCCGCTGCCGCGGTGTGTAGCAAGGGTAGAGCGCGATTATAGGGGAGACCGTTAGTATTGGGAATTGCGCGCGACACCACGCTCCACCGCCATCACTGCGGCTTCCACGCGCGAATGCACGCCGAGCTTGCGCAGTATGGCTTTGACGTGCAGCTTGACCGTGCCATCGGAGATCCCCAGATTGCGAGCGATGACTTTGTTGCTTTGGCCCTCCGCCAAGTGGTGCAGAATCTCCATCTCGCGCGGCGTTAGCGTTGCGAAGGGTGATTCTGGCGCAATGCAGTCGCCGTCCGCCTCCTGCTGGACAACCTTGGCCAGCACGCCTGTAAGTTCCGGTGCGACAACGGTTTTGCCGCCCAATATGTCCCACAGTGCGGCGATTAGATCCTCCGGTTCCATGTCTTTGAGCAGATAACCTTGCGCTCCGTTGCGCAGGGTCTCGACCAGGTCACGCTCATCATCAGAGGTGGTCAGCATTACCACCGGCATCTGGGCACCGTGATCCCGTAGAGCCTTGAGCACCCCGAGCCCGCCCATATCGGGCATGCGCATATCCAGCAGAACGATATCGGGTTCACGTTCCAAGGCCAAACGCAGACCCTCACTGCCGCTGCCTACGGTCGCCACGACGTCGATGCCGCTGCGTTCGAGCAGCCCCTCCAGTCCGACGCGGAACAGCGCGTGATCGTCGACTAGCAGCACCCGCATTGTTTTCACAGTATCGATTGGGCAACTCCTATCAACTGGCGGACGTGGTCCGGATATCGGAACGTCAAGTGGATACGGGTTCCCTCACCGGGTTCGCTTTCAATGCTGAGATCGCCACCCAGGCGTTGAGCGCGCTCTTTCATGACCTGGAGTCCAATGTGTTCGCCGACGGACCCATGCTCGTCGGCCTGGGTAAGATCGACGCCAATTCCGTCATCCTCGACGAGCACCTCATGCAGGGTGTTATCCGATACGCGCAGCAGGATTCGAACCGTTCGCGCCTTGGAGTGTTTGCGAATGTTGGCCAGCGCCTCCTGGATAATGCGAAGTACCTGCATTTCCACGGTCTCAGGCAGATCTACATCGCGCCACTCATTCTGGAAGAACAGTGCAATCCCGGAGCTGCGCCGAAAGTTGGCAACGATTGTCTCCAGGCTTGGCGCCAGGGCATGGTCGCCCGCTGGTGCGCGAAAGTGAGCGAGCAAATTGCGTAGCTCGGTGTAGGCCTCGTCGATGCCGCCGCGCAGGCGGCGCACTTCGGATTCCGCAACGGGCGTGTGGCTGCGTGAGCTCTCTTCCAGGGCGCGGACCTGGTAGCGCAGACTCGCCAGCGTTTGCGCAAGTGAATCGTGCAGTTCATGGGAGAGCATGTTGCGTTCTTCGATACGTGACAGGCGACGAGCCTCATTGTCCAGGCGCGTCTTCTCGATCGCCATACCCAAGTGTTGCCCGATTGTCGTGAGCAACTCCTTCACATCCGCATCCGCCTCGAGACCGGGCGCGTCGATGAAGAGGTTGTATACGCCAAGTTGTTTGCCCTGATACTCCAGCGGAACGGCTACCAACTCGACATCATCACGGTCAAACATGGCCCGGCCCACGTAGCGCTCGCAGCCGTGAACATTCGGTTTGACGACCACGCCGCGCTGCGTCACCGCCGCACCACAGTTGCAGCGGTTTATTGGGACAACGCGTTCTTGAGCCAGCACGCTCTCGTCCAGGCCCACGCTGGATACCAGCCGCAGCTGCCTGTCGTCCGTGAGCATGCGCACCATGCCGGCACGTGCGCCGGTGATGCTGATGAGGATATGGAGGAAGCGCGTGAGCAGATCATCGAGATTGCTTGAAATATTGATGCTCGCAGCCACGTCATAGAGGATTTTCAATGAGCGCGTTTGTTTGGCAACGCGAGCGGTTTGCTGCTGGACCTGCTGTTCCATATCTTGAGACAAAGACTGAAGTGACTCGCTCAAGCTATTGATGTCTCGAGCCAATTCCGCGAATTCGCCGCGCTCGGGGACGGGAATGCGCGAGGATAGGTTGCCGCCGCGCATGCGCAGCGCCCAATTGCGTAGATAGGTGAGGGGTACGAGCAGCTGCTGTTGAACGTAAACGAATACGATCCCGACCAAGGCGAGTCCGGCTAGCACCAGCGCGAGATAGACGCTATGGATGCTACCCAGCGCGGTGGCATCGTGCAGGGCGCTGAGGCCCAGAACAGCAAAGATTCCGACGAGCAGAACGAGCGGGAGGAAGAGCTGACTACGAGTAATGCCGTTGGTCTTGCGTCGCCAGCCGGCAGCGGGCGGAACGATCCGTGCCCGCAGCTGACTCAAGCGCCAGATAAATCCGTATTGCTCTCTGTTGCTCATCGCCTGGGCCCAGTGTGCGTCGCGAATCGTCGACATGGGAAACAGAGCGCAGCGCCGCTGCGCGGGCGGCCAGTATATCACTAATTGGATAGATGAATAGAAACCAATATGCCCAAAAGGCATAGGTTCCGTGAGGGCATTAGTCGTGAATGGCGTAAATTCCCGGTCGGAACACCTCTTTGCCGGACAGCACGACCTCCGAAGTATATGGATCTACCGCATTCTCCAGCTCCTCGCACCATGACGGATGGCTATAGCTGATGTCTTTCAAGAACCAGAGGCCTTTTGGCGACTGACATGCCGCGGTGAGCATCTGAATTTGTTCTCCGGACTCCGGTCCGACGATGCAGCCGCCGAGCAACTGGCCCGTCTCCTCGTCGTGGACGACCTCTATGAAGCCCTCGTAGTCGGCTCGACCCCGCGCTTTGGCTGAACCTCCGAAGTTTGAGCGCGCCACGTCGGGTTCGAAGCCGGCGTCCTCCGCGCGTTCCTCGCTCAGCCCCACCGCGGCGATTTCCAGAGCCGAATCGATCACTACGGGGACTCGGTTGTAGTTGCGGCGCACATGATTGCCGGCGATGGCGTTGGAGGCGGCGACCTTGGCGTCATGCAGCGCTGCGTTGGCAGTCATCGGCCCCGCCTTGACATCGCCAATGGCATAAATGCCCGAGACACTGCTCTGAAGGTAGTCGTCGGTGACGACAAAACCGTGCTCGTCAATGGCGACGCCAACATTCTCCAGACCAAGGCCCTCAGTGTAGGGTTGACGCCCGATGGCCACCAGCACTTGGTCATACACCCCGTGGCCGCCATCAGTGAACTCGACTTCCACAGTCTCAGCGGTAATCGCGCAGCGTGAGACGGTGGCATTCTTGCGCAGGTCAATCCCGATGCGCTTGAACTTGAGCTCAAGGGCGCGGCTGGCCCGCTCGGGAATGTAGGCGCGGTTGAGCAGACGCTCGCTTTGTTCCACGACGCAGACCCGTGTTCCAAACTGGTGCAGCAGGTAGGCTAGCTCGACGCCGATGGCGCCGCCGCCCACGCACAACACACTGCGCGGCAGCGGCCCTTTGCCGTGCATGAAGTGGCTGGAGCTGATGATGCGGTGGCCGTCGAATTGGCAAATGGGATGCGGGCTCGGTCGGGCGCCAGTGGCGATAATAATGCGCCGCGCAGATAGCCGTAGCGGTTGGTCGGCATCTTCCGCCGGCGCGACGACGACTTCCTCGGGGCCGGCGAGGCTCGCGGTGCCGGTGTACATGCGGATGCCGAGTCGTTGCATCCAACGCGGTACGTTCTGTCGAATCTCGGACACAACACGATTCTTGTGGGCGCGTGCTGCCTCAAAGTCGCCCTCGACAGTTCCCACCAGCCCTCGGCCGTTGAGGGTCTGAATATCCTCGAGCAGTCCAGCGATGTAGATCAGCGTCTTTTTCGGCACACAGCCTTCGTTCAGACAGGTCCCGCCAGCCAGCGCTCTTTCCACTAGCGCGACGCGCGCACCAAGGTGGGCGGCTGTCACCGCAGCCTTGTAGCCACCCGGGCCGCTGCCGATGACGACAACATCGAACTGATTCGAACCGGTGCCTGGCATTACGCAATCACGCCACTACTCGGTTGGCGGAGTGTAGTTGGGATCATTCGGATTGAGGAATATGAACTCGACCCGTCCAGGTTCGAGCTCAACATAGTCCAGGGTCGTACCCTGCAGCAGTTCATCGCTGACGGGGGAGACCACAACGTCGATGCCTTCCGACTGGATTCTCATATCATTGTCGCGACCGGTGTCGTCGAAACCCATTGCATATTGGATACTGCCGTCGGGCTGTCGCGTGGCAGCGATGCGCAACGGCAGGCCTTCCATCTGGCCCTGCTTCGCGGACTCGCGGATCTGTTTAGCGGCTGCGGGTGTTATGGTAATCATGGTTCGTTTTCCTTGGAGATTGTGCTGTGTCAGGCGTTGCCTTGGACGCGGGCGGGCGCTGGTGGAGATGTGCGCTGGGTGGCATGCTGCCTGATGAAGGCTACAAAGCGCTCAGTCCACTGATTACCGCCGGCGGTGCGTTGGTGGCCGTAAGCAGCAAGAAGATTCTTGAGGATGACGCCGTCGTGGCGACCGTCGATGCCGTGCCCCCGAACGACGCGGTAGGCGTAGCTCATATCCTCGGGGAGGTTCTCGAGACTGGAGTGATGGAATTCATGACCACGCACCTCGGCGTGTGCCGATGTGCCGGATACCTGCGGCCATGGAAAATGCTCCGTAGGTGCCAAACGTATATAGCCGCGGCCTTGGGCTCGTTCATGCATTAGCACGTCACCGGGAATGCTGCCCACCATCTCACAGCGTTGACCCCGCCAGCTGATACTGCGCGCGAGATACATCAAACCGCCGCACTCGGCGTAGGTCGGCAGACCCGCGTCGATGGCGGAGCGCACCTGGGCACGTAGCGCCGCATTTGCGCTCAACTGTTTCATCATGACTTCCGGGAATCCGCCGCCAATGAACAGTCCGTCGAGTATGGGTAAGCGTGTGTCGGTTTCTCCATTGATGAACACCAGTTTGGCGCCGAGGCGCTCGAGTGCCTCGAGGTCGTCCTGGTAGTAGAAGCCAAAGGCGCGGTCACGAAAAATGCCGACCCGAACGGACGCGGCAGTAGTTGGCGAGGGGACGGGCGCGGCAGCGGGGCGGGATAGGGGCCTGGCCGCATTGGCCAATGCACGTATGGCGCCCAGGTCAACCTGCGCGCTCACGACTCGCGCGATATGCCCAATTTTGGCCGCGGCGTCGCCGCTCTCATTGCTTGGCATCAAACCCAGGTGGCGCTCAGTGATCGTCAGTTCGTCGCTGCGCTGAACAGCGCCCATCACGGGAATATCAGTATAGTGTTCAACGAACTGGCGTAGCTTGGCTTCGTGGCGGGGGCCACCGACTTTGTTCAAGATAACGCCGCCGATACGTACGCGTTGGTCGAATGCCTGATAGCCAAGTAGCAGCGGTGCGATGCCGCGTGTAGTGCCTTGGGTGTCGACGACCAACAGCACTGGCGCATCGAGCAGTGCCGCGAGCGCGGCATTGGAGTTGCTGCCATCAAGCGCCAGACCGTCGTGCAGACCCTTATTGCCTTCGATCATCGACAGATCGGCAGATGACGCGTGGGCGGCGAATAGAGCGGCGATTTCCTCCTCGGACTGGGTATAGAAGTCCAGGTTGTAGCACGCCCTGGCGGCCGCCTGGGTGAGCCACAGCGGGTCGATATAGTCAGGGCCTTTCTTGAACGGTTGCACCGTCAGGCCTACGTTTCGCAATGCGGCGCACAGCCCGAGGGCAATCGTTGTCTTACCCGACGATTTGTGTGCAGCGGATATGAGCAGGCGTGGGGAGTTCATGCACGTCACCGGAGCGGTTACCGACAAACGGATGGCTAAGCCACATCACACGGCGTCGCCAACCGCGCTGTTCCGCTTGCCATAGGCCCGCCGACGAGGCGGGCGTCAGCTCAGGCGCGAGCTTCGGCTGTGGCGGCAGATTTGGCTGAACCGTGATGCGGATCGACCATGTCGTCAGCCAGGGATTCAGGCACAAAGCGCAATACTTTGATTGCGACCACAACGACGGCAAAGGCGATGGCGAAGCCGCTGACGCCCAAGGCGATCTCGGGCAGACTCGGAGTGTAGGTGCTAACCACTCCATCGAAGAAGCTGCTGCTCACGTCCTTGCCCGGGAAGATCGACAGCGGGAAGGCCTGGCCACCAATGATGATTACATACATCTGAGCCAAGCCTCCGAGGACCACAAACACTGAGCTGGCAGCGATGACGAAGCGCGACTTGCCCAGTGTCGGGTGGTAGAGCAGGAACAGCGGCAGCAAGCCGCCCAGGAACACCTGGCCGCCCCAGAACAGCTTGGTATACACGCCGCCCTCGAGCAGGATGAAACGCTCCACCTCCCAGTGCTCTGGCGCATACAGATTGGTCAGATGCTGAACCGCGACGAAGTACAGCACCGCGGCGACGAATACGCCAAGCAGGTTCTTGAGACGATAGAGGATGTTGTCGCCCAGAGGCCAGCGCGCACCACCGTAGATCGCCATCAAAGTCAGTATGAACAGGGCGAGACCAAAGGAGAACGACATAATGATGAACATCGGCGCCATGATGGCCGCGTCATAGGCCTGACGGGCAACCAGGAAGCCGAAAATGGAACCAGTACCAGTGGTGAGTACGAGGCGCCAGACGAACGCAAAGAAGCCGGCAACTTTGACGAACGAATTCATCCGCCGTTCCATCATCGTCCAAAGGTAGATGGCCACAATGCCGAAGAAGCCGGTGTAGAGAATAATGTTCAAGGCAAATATCGACTTGAAATTGTATTCCGTCATCGCGACGATGAGCCGGTCAGCGCGCCCCAGGTCGAGCACAAGCACCAGCAGACCACCCGCCAGCAAGGTCAGCGCGAGCAGGCCCGACAGTCGGCTCAGCGGTTTGTACATCTTGCGACCGAAGACCGACGCGATCGACGCGACATTGAGCGCACCGGAGGCCGCGACAATCAGAAACACCGCAAAGACGTGTGGTGTTCCCCACACTATCTGGTTGGTCATCCCAGTTACATAGTGGCCGTTGTGTTCCATGTAGTAGGCTGCGGCTAGACCGGCTGCGATGATGGCACCCAGGATGGTCAGCACTGCCCAATATGCGATGCTACGACCTTCGATCTCGCGGAAGACTGTTGGTTTCATCGGCTCTTGGCTCTTGCTTCGCGTTGAAAAGGATTAGAGACCCGTATAGCGAACGCCCGTATTCAAACCCAGGTCGGCGCGGAGCTGAGTCGTGCGCTCGGCTTTCATGCGCTTGGCTATCTCGCTTTCGGGGTCCTTTAAATCACCGAACAGAAGGGCTTCGTGGCCGGCCTTCTTGCACGCCTCTGCGCACGCGGTCGTACCTTCGCCGGCGTCGACGCGGTGATAGCACAGCGTGCAGGATTCCACGCAACCTTTACCGCGCGGGTTGTATTCCTTCTTGAATGGCAGACTTTCATGCACAAACGAGCGCGCCTTGTACGGGCAGGCCATCATGCAATAGCGACAGCCGATGCAGACGTGCCGATCCACCAGCACGATGCCATCGGCACGTTTCATCGAAGCGCCGGTCGGGCATACATCAACACAAGGGGGGTGCTCACAGTGTTGACACATCACGGGCAGGCGCTGCTTGTGGCCCGTCTGTCGGTCGACGAGTTCGACGATGCGTATCCACTGCGGGTCGGTTTGCTCGCGGGCAAATCCCCACAGGTCGTGCTCCTCCACACAGGCATCCACGCAAGCACTACAGTCGTCTGCGCACTTGGTCGTGTCTATCAGCAGGCCCCAGCGCTGGGCTGCAGTGGCTGCTTCCTCGGGGTTGCGCGCCAGCGCAAGCTCCACGAGGCGAATGCCGGGCGCCACCGCAGTTGCGGCGGTAACCGCGGCGCCAGCACCGAGGAATTGACGTCGACTCAGGCTCATGGGCAGTAGTCCTGTTCCTGTTATTGGTTAGCGGTCAGTCTCAGATTCTCGCGTTCGCGCTTCAGCAGCCAGGCAATGGGCGCGGGGAACTACTCCGTGCGGTCCGTGTGCGCCCAATGGCACTGCCAACAGTCCATGGTCACGCCTGCGTACTTGTGGCAGTTCTCGCAAAAGCCGCCGGTGCCGAGCACGGTATTGGGGGGCGGCAAATGACACGAGTCACAATCCATGGTTTGGCGAAAATCCTTGTGAACGTCCTTGGGTACTTCCGTCGCGTGACAGTAGATGCACTCTTTCAGGGAGTGATTCTTGGTCCGAATACCTTCGCGCATCGTTTTGTCACGGTGGTGCAGCAGATATTCCATGTGGTTTCGACGCATGTCATCCGTCGGCTCCACACACTGTTCGCCCTTGCCCTTGGCGACAATGGGGAGCGGGGCTTCGCTCTGGGCAGCAGGCGAGAGGACCACGATCAACAGTCCCGCCAGTAACAGTGCTAGATTGCGACTCAGCCGTTGCCACATGAACATTGCAACTTCCCCCGTGCTCGTCTGGTTATTCGCCCATCGCCATGTCGATGTAGCCAGTGGGACAGACGTCCGCGCAGATATGACAACCGATGCACTTGAAGTAGTCCGTATCGACGTAACGACCCATGGTGCGCTCGTTCTTTGCTACGCGGAAGATGGCGTCCTGCGGACAGAAGATGACGCAGTTGTCACACTCAAAGCACATGCCGCAGCTCATGCAGCGCTCGGCTTCCTGTACTGCTTGTTCCTCTGACAACCCGCGCATGCGCTCCTGGAAGTGACCCAATACTTCATCGGAGCTGGGTACATCCTCCTCCCGGCGCAGTCGTGGCGTGAATGGGAAGTGGCCCAGGAACAGCTTGTCGGACGGAATGATCTCCTGTCGCGAACGATCTTCGTAGTTGTGGATCGCCCAGCGCCCGGTGGAGGTGCCACGCAGTTCGTGTTCCTGATTCTGCGCATTGGCGTCGAAGGGCTCGGGCTCCAACCCGGTTTCGCGCAGCTTGTTGAGCAGGTTGAAGTGGTGCTTGTCCACCTTTGGACGCTTGGTCAGCTGCTCATGTTTGAGATAGTGATCCAGACTCTCTACCGCAATTGAAGCCTGACCAATGGCGGTGGTCAGCAGGTGCGGGCGCACGATGTCGCCCGCGACGAAGTGGCCGGGTTTGCCCGGCACCTGAAAGTGCTGGTCGGCGTCCATCAGACCGCGGCCATTGTCCAACGCTTCGATGCCCTGCATATCACCCGTCTGACCAATGGCGGAGACGACGAGATCGGCCTCGATGACGAACTCGGTTCCTTCGATCGGGGTCTTGCCGTCTTCCTCGAGTTGTTGCATTTTCAACCCGGTGGCACGACCGTTGGCGTCCAGCACAACTTCTACCGGCGTCAGGCAACCGCGGATGTCGACACCCTCGCGCTTGGCGTCTTCGCGCTCGTGCTCGGCCGCCGGCATCTTCTCGATAGGTGAGCGGCTGGTCAGCGTGACGGTTGCACCGTGGCGTCTGGCTGATGTGGCTACGTCGTGCGTGGTGTGACCCAGGACGATGTTCTCGGGGCGGTCTTTTTCGGCAATTTCGGTGATGTGTCCCAAACGGCGCGCCACTGAGGCAACGTCGATAGAGGTGTCACCGCCACCGACCACGACAACCTTTTCAGAGACTAATTTCAGTCGGCCCTCGTTGAAAGCGGCGAGGAAGTCTACACCGGTCAAGCAGTTCGGGGCTTCGGCGCCGGGGACGGGCAACGGGCGGCCGGACTGCGCACCCAACGCCCAGAGAATGGCATTGTAGTCCTTCTCCAACTGCTCGACCGTGACGTCGACGCCAATGCGTACCCCGGTCTTGACTTCTACGCCCATGTCGACAATGCGCTTGATTTCGCCATCGAGGACCTCGCGCGGCGTGCGGTAACCCGGGATGCCGTAGCGCATCATGCCACCGAGCTCTTTGCGCATCTCGAACACGGTAACGCCGTGGCCCTTGCGGCGCAGTTGATAGGCGGCTGCCAGGCCGGCTGGCCCGCCACCGATGACGGCGATCTTCTTGCCGGTATCTTGTCCGGCGGCTTCGAATTTGAATCCCTGCTCCAGAGCGGTGTCGCCAATGTACTGCTCCACGGCGTTGATTCCGACCCGGTCTTCAACCTGGTTACGATTGCAGCCGTCTTCGCACGGAGCGGGGCAGACACGTCCCATAATGGCAGGGAACGGATTGGCATCGGTGGAGCGCCGGAAGGCATATTCCTGCATGCTCATCTCTGCCGGTGGCTTCTCGATTCCGCGCACGATCTGCAGCCAGCCGCGGATGTCTTCTCCAGAGGGGCAGCTGCCCTGACATGGCGGGGTGCGGTGCACGTAGGTCGGACACTTGTGAGAGTGGTCGCCCTCGAAGATCTGTTCTTGCAGGCGACGCCATGTGTGATCGCCATCCTTGAAACGGCGATAAGTCAACTTGGTTTCCTGCATATCATCGCGGGACGTTGCCATGCCTAATCTCCTGTCAGTCAGTCCAGGTTGTAACTGGTTTCTTTAATGTCAATTGCCGTTCCGGGCTCTAGTGCTCAGTGCCCAGCACGATTGCATTACTCACTAATTGATGCACGCTGACGATCTGGTCAAGTGTGAAACCGTAGTAGGGCAGCACCTTGGTGAACTGGCTCTTACAGATCGCACAGATCGCGGCCATGTGCGTGACACCGTAATTCTCGACAACATACTTCAGGGCTTCCGCGCGCGGCACGGATCCCTTTACGCGCAACTCCATCAAATCATCGGTCAGCAGGCCGCCGCCACCACCACAACAGAAGGTGGCCTCACCGATGGTGTCCTGCGGCATGTCATAGAAATGATTGCAGGTCGCTCTGATGATGTCGCGCGGGATGGTGAACTGTCCACCAGGCTTGCTGCCCATGCGCGAGGCGCGGGCCACGTTGCACGAGTCATGGTAGGTGAGCACCATGTCGTCGTTGGCGGATTTGTCGAACTTCAATGCGCCACGCTGAATCAAATCATGGGTCACTTCACAGACGTGCTGCGGCACCGGGTAGTTGGGATCCAGGAAGTCGAACGGTCCCGCCAGCGTATTCAAGAAGCTGTAGGCCACGCGCCACGCGTGCCCGCATTCGCCGAAGACGATGCGTTTGACGCCAAGCTCTAGTGCGGCTTCGCGGATGCGGCCGGAGACCTTGCGCATGTTCTCGTAGCTACCGATGAACATGCCGAAATTGGCCGCCTCTGATGCATAGGAGCTGACCGTCCAGCGCATGCCCGCGGCGTGGAAGACTTTGCCGTAACCGATCAGCCCGTCGATGTGCGGTTCGGCGAAGAAGTCTGCCGATGGTGTTACCAACAGAACGTCGGCGCCTTTCTCGTCGACAGGGAAGCGAACCGGAACACCGGTGTCTTCTTCGACTTCTTCCTCGAGGTCGGCCAACGTGTCCTTGAGAGCGGGTTCCGGCAAACCCAGGTTATTGCCGATCTTGTAGACCTTGGCGATGATTTCGTTGCAGTACTTCTGTCCCTGACCAATGGCGTCCATGACTTCGCGGGCGGCCATCGAGATCTCGGCGGTGTCAATGCCGTAAGGGCAATAGACCGAGCAACGCCGGCACTGTGAACATTGGTGAAAATAGCTGTACCAGTCGTCGAGGACTTCTTTGTCCAGCTCGGCTGCCCCGACAACGCCTGGTATACCTAAGGCTCCAAAGAACTTGCCTGCAGGCGTGAAATAGCGTCGGTAGACCTTACGGAATAGGTCCTGGCGCGCAACCGGCATGTTCTTGGGATCGGAGGTGCCGATGTAGTAGTGGCACTTGTCGGTACAGGCGCCGCATTTCACGCATGAGTCCAGGAATACCCGCAACCCGCGATACTTGCCGACCAGCTCGCCCATTTTGTCCAGCGCGCGTTGTTGCCAGTCGCCGACCAGCTCGCCCGGGTAGCCAAGCGGCTCCTGGAACTCGGCCTTGGCGACATACGGTTTGCTATGCGCCATAACCCCCTCTTTGACATGGGGGATGACTGGGAACTCTTTTGGTTTTAGTTCGGGTACCTCGAAGTCAGCCACGATGCGCTCCTCGGGTTGGCGAAATTCTGCTTATCGTTCACCAGCTTCCAGCTGAGCCGCCCACGGCGCCAGATGACGGCGCTCGCGTGGGTTGTCCACCTGGTTTCGGGTTGGGCTGAAGAACACTCCCGGGGCATGCAACAGCTTGCTGAACGGGAAAATGATCATCAGCGCTACGACCAGCGACAGGTGAATGAGCAGAAGCACGTCTCCTGGCATACCCCTCGGCAGTGGCTGCCAGTCAAAATAGATCAAGCCCATGAAGAAAGCCTTGAGCTGAACGATATCGGTGTGCCACACGAAACTCATCAAGATGCCCGACAATGCGATGCCGACCAACATCGCCAGCATCAGGTGGTCCGACAGCGAGCTGATATAGCGCACGCGATCAACCAGAACGCGCCGCGCCCACAACCCCAGCAGTCCAGCCAGCATCGCATAAGATGCGTACTTGCCGAACGGTTGTATCAAGACGACCCAGGTCCAGACGGGTTCCACGAAGTAGCGAAAATGGCGCAGCAACACTAACAGCATTGCGAAATGGAACAGCCAGCCGAACAGCCAAATCCATTTGTTGGATTTGAACAGGCTGTTGAACAGGGCAACCTCGAAACCCAATCTGAAAAGCACACCGGTTCGAGTGACCGGTGCCGGTGTCGTAGGAATCTTCAGAGGTGCAGGCGTGCGGGCGTATTCGACGACCCTGTAGAGAAGGCCAACCACCAAGACTACGGTGGCCAGATAAAACAGAATCGCGAATAGCACTGACATACCGTCTCCCTCTCTCGGAAATCTTGTTTTGCTGGTCAGGAAACTAGGGCAGGGGGGCGACTGCCCCCCTGGCCCAGAGCCGCGTTACACGCAGCCGGTCGGCTTCGGCAAGCCGGCGTACTTACATGCCTGCTTTGCTGGGCCGTATGGGAAAAGCTCATACAGATATTTGCTGTTGCCCTTGTCCTTGCCCAACTTTTTGCCAATTGCTTTGGTGAGCACGCGAACCGCAGGAGCGATTTGATACTCCTCATAATACTCACGCAGGAAGTTGATGACTTCCCAGTGATTCTCGGTCAGGTCGCAGCCGTCAGCCTTGGCCATTACATCGGCGACACCGGGGGTCCAGTCATTCAGATTAGCGAGGTATCCTTCCTCATCAGTTTCCAGCGTCTTGCCATCTGCTTCAATAGGCATGTTTACATCTCCTCATCACGTAAATCGTTCTACCAATCAGAGCCACGCATTGACCCTATCGTTTTCCGCAGCGAGATCGACGAAGCCGGCGTAGTCGATGAGCTTGATACCATCGATTACGTTCGCTTTGTCGACTCCTCGAGCTTCGAGGTCTGGCGCCAGCGCGTAAAAGGTCACCGTGCTCATGGCATCCTGCACCATGCTTGACTTCGATGTGCCCTTTGCGGCGGCGTAAACCCCATCTTCGAATAGCAGCACGGAGCTGCCTTTGACCGCCACTCTGAGGCATGCCTCAAGAGAGTTGCGTTCGAATGGCGATTTGTTAACTGTGTGTAATGTTGGCATGAGTCCTGGCTCCCACTAAAAGCTCAAAATCACGTCTTGTTGTTCCATGATCTCAGCAAGTTCCTGCGAACTGACGACGTGGATGGATTCTTTTTCCGCCCAATCCTCGTCCTCGTCTTCCCAGGTCAATGGAAGCAAATCATCCTTCGTCAGACCACGGGCCTCGAGCGATTCTTTCTCGACGTAAATTGTCTTGACGTCGTAATCGCCCAAAGCGCTGTAGGTCGGCGAAAAGTTCTTCATGCCGATGCCCGAGGTATCCTGGCCTTGCACCAACTGGTAGACACCATCGTCGAGGAACGCCAGACTCACGTCCTGCTCGAACGCTGCCCCGATCAACACAACTTCAAGTGACTCCAAGGCATAGATCGTGCCGTATGGCGCTTTGCGATTTATATATAGGAATTTCTTGATATCAGACATCACGCCCCCCGCTAATCGCCAAACACCATAAGGCGCTCCGACTGAATACCTGCCTCAATGAGCTGGCCCAGGCCGGAAATACGGAACTTGTCAGCGATGTTGTTGCCGTCTTTTCCGTGTCGCTTCATCTCGCCTTCGTCAATGATGCCGCGGCGCTGGGCCGCGGCAACACAGACGACAAGGTCCAGATCATACTGCTTGGCCAACTCTTGCCAACGCACCGTGATGTTGCGCTCATCCTGCGGCGGTACGCCAAAGCGAGTGCCGTTGTGCACGCCGTCATGGTAGAAGAACACGCGAAATATCTCGTGACCTTTTTCCAGAGCGGCTTTCGTGAACAAGTACGCCGAGTCTGACGCCTGGTGCGTATAGGGCCCTTCATTTACGCAAATGCCGAATTTCATTCCCCCACAACCTCTCTGCAGTTAGAACCGGATGTGAGTGGAGGCATTCAGACTGGCACGAGCCCCACGCCAATTGTCCACATGGAACTTGGTGAACGGCAGGTTGGTCTTCTCAAAGAAGCGCGGCCAACCGATACGCTCAATCCAGTCATTGATGCGCTCCCAATCCCGCGCGTCCTCCTGGTATGCCTTGAGGATACGCTTGACGATGGCAGTAGCTTCGGGCCAGCGCGGCGGATTGTTGGGAATGCCGGCAGCAACCAGCTTCTGGAACGTTGGCTTGCCACGTGCGTTGGAGTGATTGCCACCCACCCAGACGGCCAATTTGGTGTGCTCAGCATCGTTGATCTGCATTGGCGGGCAGGGCGGATAGCAAGCGCCGCAGCAAATGCATTTCTTCTCGTCCACTTCCAGTGAAGGCTTGCCGTTGACCATCGCGGGGCGAATCGCTGCGACCGGGCAGCGTGCTACCACGGAGGGACGCTCGCAAATGTTACCGACCAGGTCATGGTTGATCTTGGGCGGCTTGGTGTGTTGCACGTTGATTGCGATATCACCCTGGCCGCCGCAGTTGATCTGGCAGCATGAGGTGGTGATGTGCACACGGTTGGGCATGCGGCAGTTGCGGAACTCGTCGATGAGCTCATCCATCATCGCTTTTACGACGCCTGAGGCGTCGGTACCCGGGATGTCGCAGTGCAGCCAGCCCTGGGTGTGGGAGATCATGGAGACAGAGTTCGCAGTGCCGCCGACCACAAAACCGGCACCTTCGAGTTCGCTAATCAACGGCTCGACTTTGCTGCCGTCAGAAACCATGTACTCGATGTTGGAGCGAATCGTAAAACGAACGTAACCATCGGCAAACTTGTCGCCGATGTCACAGAGCTTGCGCAGGGTGAACACGTCCAGGATGCGCTGGGTGCCCGCTTTAACAGTCCAGATTTCATCGCCGCTGTTGGCAACGTGGCGCAGGACGCCGGGACGAGGGTGGTCGTGCCAGCGCCATTGCCCATAGTTCTTGCGCATCACGGGATGCATATATTGGAAGCCGTCGGGGCATCCGGTCTCAATTGGTTCACGCATATCGGCTAGTGCCATGCTTTTCCTCCTAAACTAATTCGGTCCAAACCTTAGGGGCTTAGCTTACGTTCGGCACTCAGCCGGCCGCCTGTTGCTTTTCCTCGAGCTTGCGCTGGAACCACTTCTCGGCCTCTTCGTCCCAGCCATCCATACGGATGTAGGAGCTCTGACGCGGATGGTTGACCATGTGCGGGTCAACGTCGACGCCAATTCCCTCGAGGAAGTTGACCAGACCGATACGCTCGATCATCTCACCACACCGCTCGTGCTCGAGACCATTCTCAGCCCAGAAATCGATGATTTCCTCGGCCAGCTCTTTGAGCTCTTCGTAGTCTTCCTCGGTGTCGAGCTTCTTGAACGGCAGCACGACGGTGCCCATCAGGTCACCGATCTTGAGGGTGCGTTTGCCGCCGATGAGAACGGTTACGCCCTTGTCGTCGCCGGGGTGCAGCGCCTTGGGCATGACATTGAGGCAATGCATGCAACGCACACAGTTGCGGTTGTCAACTTCCAGTGTGTCGTCGTCCTTGAGGCTCATGCAATTGGTCGGGCAACGGGTGATGACGTTGTCGATGACGTACTGACGACCCTTCTTGGCAACGAACGCTTTGACTTCGTCCTGATCGACTTTCATGTCATCACGCCACGTGCCGATGACGGAGAAGTCCGCGCGTTCGATGGAATTGACGCAGTCATTCGGGCAGCCCGAGACCTTGAACTTGAACTTGTAAGGAAGAGCCGGGCGATGGACATCGTCGGTGAAGTTGTTGACCAGAACGCGCTGAATCTTCTGCTCGTTCGTGTTCGACATCTCGCAGCGGGCCGCGCCAACGCAGCACATGGCTGTACGCACGCATGGTCCTGCGCCACCCAGGTCCCAACCGTACTCGTTGATCTCGTCGAAGAAGTGCTGCGTGTTCTCGGTGGTCGTACCGATGAACATAATGTTGCCGGTCTGACCATGGAAGGTCACCAGACCTGAACCCCATTTCTCCCAACTGTCGCCCAACTGGCGCAGCATGGCGGTGGTGTAATAGTTGCCCGCCGGCGGCTGCACACGCAGGGTGTGGAATTCTTTTGATTCGGGGAAAGCTTTGCCGACTTCGGAGAACCGAGGGATGATGCCGCCGCCATAACCATAGACGCTGACCGTGCCGCCCTTCCAATAGCCTTTGCGTGTCTCATAGGAGTGCTCCAACTGACCCAGCAGGTCGTTGGCCATCTTGTTGATGCGCGATTCGGGGTGCTGGTCGCGCAGGCGCTTAATCCCAGAGATGAAGCTAGGCCAGGGGCCCTTTTCCAATTCGTCTAGCATTGGAGTGTCATGGTGCTTGTCAGCCATGTGGTTCTCCTTACATGTGGCGTGATTAGGGTTCTAGAACCTAACCGGTGCTGCATTTCGCCGCGGGAGCGTGGTGCACGGCCACCGGTCCAATACACATACAATGAAGCCCGTGCCTGGATTGCGTCAGACCCTGGCATACGGGCACCCGCCCATCAGCGGTCGGCCTTTCGGGTACGGCAGTCTAGGCCGGTACGGGCGCCTACAATATTCTCCCTATGGGAGGGATGCAAGATTGTGCCTTATCCCCAATGGGATATAGGAAAATGGGGCAATTTCTCGGGCCTGCAGCGGTCATGTATGTTAGAGCATTAGTAAATACGGAAATTTCTCATAGGACTTAGTAGCTTAGCCGAGCTCGCGGTGCTAGCTGGCTGAATTTCAGAACAATTTCTGGCCCGAGCGAGGTAGAAATAGCTTGCGACCAGAGTCCCTTTCGGACTCGAAGTCATTGCGCCATGGTACTAGAATGCGGCCAGCGAGGGGTGGGCAGCCCCGTGACGAGGATCTGTATGACCGTGTCCGACACTCATCGCATCCCAGCTCAATCTAGGCCCCTGCACGGCGACCCGTTCGACCTGAGCGACGAGGCCGCCTATCGGGCTTGGCGGGCCAGGAAGCTTGCCTGCTACCCAACAGCGAGCGCGGCGCTGGTCGTGCGCCTGGACGATCCCGCCGAGCTGTCGGTGGCGGAGCGAACGGCGATCCTCGGCCGCTTGTTGCGTTGCAATATGGTCATCTATGAGCTGGCAGAGCCGGCACGCGCCA
>Ga0209536_100000626_pt1 | contig 57367 bp, 54 predicted proteins | sample DeeMarSeWOR28_12_FD_187461 | JGI IMG/M metagenome (GOLD analysis project Ga0209536, IMG submission 187461) | Marine sediment microbial communities from White Oak River estuary, North Carolina - WOR-2-8_12 (SPAdes) (version 2) | ecosystem: Environmental > Aquatic > Marine > Intertidal zone >... | reverse complement strand
TGCCGCAGCCGCAGCCGCGGCGTCTCGAGACAGGGATCGGCGCTGCCCGGCACTAGCCGGTGAGTCCGGGCTCCGGGGCGTTCGAGATCCAGGGAACCGTGAGCGAGACCTCGAGACAGACCACCGGCAGCCCGCGGAAGGCGTCCGGCGGGTCGTCGCCAGTACAGAAGCCCACGGAGCTGCCCTCTCCGGCCGCCTCGAGGGAGGGAGCCGTACGGGCGCCCGCTCGGGCCACGGGCGTCAACGGACCCGAGGCGATCTCGCCGACCAGGTAGAAGCAGGCGGTATAGCCGTGGCGACCGCCTCCCAGGCGAACGTCGTGGCGTGCTTCGGCCTCGAGCAGCGGATCGATGCCCAGCAAGTCCAGCAGCTCGAGCATCTCCGGCGTGTAGATCAGGTGCCGCGACGCCGCGAAGTTGAAGCACGCCTCGCAGCCGCAGGTCTCCGCCGAGCCGGAGTCCATCAGGGCATAGGCCTCACGGGTGAGCTCGGGCTCGCAGCGCACCGACCACTTGCGAAGCTCGATGAGCCTCATGCCTTCATCGAAACACATCTGGCGGCAGAGCGGAAGCCCTTGATGCCGACGCGCCCCGCGCGTTCGCCTCCCCCGGTGCGTCGCGGGGGAGCGCCCATGGGCCTTCCCTTCGCACCGACCGCGGGCGTAGACTGATGCGCGGAAGGAGGACCGCCATGCCCTCTCGCTTCCGCCGTGCTCGGAGCCCGAGCGCGCTGCTCGCTCCCATCCTGGCCGCCGGGCTGCTGGCTTGCGGATCCGGCGACGCCCCGGAGCCCGGGGTCGCCGCGCCGGCGCAGGCGCCGCTCTCCGGCAGCTACCGGGTCTCTGGCACGACCGTGGACAAGACGACCGGCGCAGAGCGCGGCGTCGCCGGCACCGTGATCGTGATCGTCGAGAAGGATCGCTACACCTCGACCTTCGACCTGACCACGACGCTCCACGCCAGCGGCACGCCCCAGAAGGCCCAGCTCGTTGGCCGGGGCGACGGCAGCGTCGAGGGCCGGACCCTCAGCGGAACGGCGGAGACCCAGCTGATCGTCGCGCTGGTGCCCGGCGTCGATGCGGGCTTCGGACTGCTGCCCCGCATGGCCACCGCGCGGATCCTCAACCGCTCCACCGCGGAGATCGCAGGCGACGGCTCGGTGACGATCCAGATCGACTCGGAGCCGGCGCCCGGCGCCGAGTACACGCCGACCCGGACCACGCTGCGCGGCCTGCGCACCAGCGCCGTCGGCCTCGGCGGCGAGAAGCCCTAGAACCCGTCCGAGGTGAAGCCCGCTGCGCGGGGTGGTATACCGACGCCCACGTCCTGGCGGCCCGGAACGGCCAGGAGAGGGGGGAGCGGTGGCGCGTCTCGAGTTCTTCTTCGACTGCTCGAGCCCGTGGACCTACCTGGCCTTCCACCGGATCGAGGATGTGGCCGCGGAGGCGTCGGCCGAGCTGTCGTGGCGGCCCATCCTGGTGGGCGGCGTCTTCAACGCGGTGAACCGGGCGGTCTACGAGGCGCGCGCCAACCCGGTGAAGGCGAGGGCGGCCTATCACGGCAAGGACCTGGCCGACTGGGCCCGCCTCTACGGACTCCAGATCGGCCTGCCGTCGGTCTTTCCCGTCAACAGCGTGAAGGCGATGCGCGGCGCCTGCTACGCGCTGGACCGGGGTGTGCTCCCCCGCTACGCCCGCGCCGTGTTCGAGGCCTACTGGGGCGGGCTCGAGGACATCTCCAGGGACGCGGTGCTCGAACGCATCGCCCGCGACGTCGATCTCGATCCGGGCGAGTTCTTCGCGGCGATCGGCAGCGACGAGTACCGGGCGAGATTGCGCGCGAACACCGACGAGCTGATCGCCCGGGGCGGCTTCGGCTCCCCCACCATGTTCGTAGACGGCGACGACATGTACTTCGGCAACGACCGACTGGTGCTGGTGCGCGAAGCGCTTGCGAGGGCGTAGCCTCCGTGTCCCTCTCGCCCGTTGACCAGCTCGTCGCCTGCCTCGACCTCGAGCCCCTGGACCGGGACCTCTTTCTCGGCGATCCGGGCCCCGGCGAGGGGCGACTCTTCGGAGGCATGGTGGCCGGCCAGTGCGCGGTTGCCGCCGGGCGGACCGTGGACGGCGATCGCTCGCTCCACTCGCTGCATGCCTACTTCCTGCGCCCGGGCCGACACGATGTGCCGATTCGCTTCGCGGTGGATCGAATCCGCGACGGGCGGACCTTCACCACGCGCCGGGTGGTCGCGCTCCAGGGAGGGGAGGCGATCTTCAACATGTCCGCGAGCTTCGCGCGACCCGAAGAAGGCATCGCGCACCAGTCGCCGATGCCCGAGGCGCCAGCGCCCGAGCGCTGCGAGGACTGGGAAGTCATGCGCGCCCGCGCCATGGGCACGACCGAGATCCGCCACGACAGTGCGGTGGAGGTCCGGGTGGGCGATGCCGACGAGCCCCCTCGCGAGCACGGCGCCGGGCCGAGCCAGCGCAACTGGATCCGGCTGCGCGGGCCGCTGCCCGACGATCCGCTGGTGCACACGGCCGCGCTGGTCTACGCCACCGACCGGACGCTCCTCAGCACCGCGTCCCGCGCCCACGGCCTCTCCTGGGGGCGCCGCATGGCGGCGAGCCTCGATCATGCGGTCTGGATCCACCACCCGGTCCGCCTCGACCAGGAGTGGATGCTCTACGCCAGCGAGAGCCCCGTCGCACGGGCCGCACGCAGCATCATCTTCGGCGGGCTCTTCTATCCCGACGGCCGCCGGGTCGCGTCGGTCGCCCAGGAGGCCCTGATCCGGGCCACCTGATCCGCTCCGCGCTCAGTCGGCCCGCTCGACGAAGACCGCCTCCGAGATCCGGAACTCGGCATCCGACAGCTCGTCGCTGGCGACCAGGCGATGCGCCGCGCAGCGCGCCGCGGCCAGCACGTCCGGGAGTACGGCCTCGAGCCGGGAGAGCGTCTTCGGGTTCGCCTCGATCGCCAGGCGCTCGACCTCCCGCCCCATCGAAACCGACGCGTCGGACTTCGCCTTGTTGATGGCGCCCCAGCAGGCCACGGCCAGGTCGAAGCTCTCGGCATCCTCGGGCGGCTTCACGCCTTCGAAGTCCGCAGACGACGGCCACGGCGCCCGGTGGATCGATGGCTCCCCCCGCTCCTCGGCGAAGCACCAGGACCAGACCTCCTCGGCGATGTAGGGGACGAAGGGTGCGAGCAGCCGCAGCAGCACGTCGAGACCCAGACGCAGCGTCGCCACGGCGGAGCCACGAGCCGCCTCGGACTGCGGATCGTCGTCGCGCGCGCGCACCTTCGAGAGTTCGATGTAGGCGTCTGTGAAGTGGCTCCAGAAGAAGCTCTCCGCCTCCTGGAGCACCTGTGCGTGGTTGAAGTCGTCGAAGGCGCGGGTGGATCGCTCGACCAGCCCCTGGAGCTTCGCGACGAACGCCCGATCCATCTCGCTCGCGATCGGATGAACCACACCCGTCTGGGAGAGCACGAACTTCCCCGCATTGAAGAGCTTCGTCACCAGGCGTTTGCCAACCTTGAAGACCTTCTCGTCGATCGCCGTGTCCACACCCAGACGCGCACTCCCGGCCCAGTAGCGCACGCCGTCGGCGGAGTACTGATCGAGAAGCGGGAGGGGCGTGATCACGGTTCCCTTGCTCTTCGACATCTTCTTGCGGTCCGGATCGAGCACCCAGCCCGAAAGCGCGACGTGACGCCAGGGCACCACGTTCTCGTGCAGCAGCGCCTTCGCGATGGTGTAGAAGGCCCAGGTGCGGATGATGTCGTGGCCCTGGGGACGCAGATCCGCCGGGAAGAGCGCGGGGTGCCGGTCCGCGTCCAGCGACCAGTGGGAGCTGATCTGCGGCGTGAGCGAGCTGGTGAACCAGGTGTCGAAGATGTCGGTCTCCGCATCGAAGCCACCGGGGCGCCCGCGCTGCGACTCGTCGTAGCCCGGCGGCGCGTCCGTCGTGGGGTCGATGGGCAGCCCTTCCGGCGCGGGCAGGATGGGGGCGCCGTAGTCGCGCTCGCCCTGGGCGTCGAGCGGGAACCAGACCGGAATCGGCACGCCGAAGTAGCGCTGTCGGCTGATGCACCAGTCCTGGGCCAGGTTCTCCGTCCAGTCCTCGTAGCGCTTGTGCATGTGGGCGGGGTGCCAGTCGAGCTCCGCGCCCTTCCGCAGCAGCGACTGCTTGTGGGGGAGGAGACGCACGAACCACTGGCGCGTGGGCACGTACTCGAGGGGCCGCTCGCCCTTCTCGTAGAACTTCACCACGTGTTCGATCGGACGCGGCTCTCCACGCAGCGGCGGTCCGTTCCCGGTCGCGCTGCCGTCGGGCTCGCGCAGCAGCTCCACGATCCGCTTCTGGGCCTGGCCGACGCTCTTGCCCACGAGCTCGGCGTAGAAGCGCCTCGCCCGCTCCGGATCCACGCTCTCGAAGTCCGGTCCGCCCCAGTTCGCTTCGGCCAGCCGGCCGTCGCGCCCCACCAGCTGACGCAGCCGAAGATCCTCCTCGCGCCACCACTCCACGTCGGTGGCGTCGCCGAAGGTGCAGACCATCAGGATCCCGGTGCCCTTCTCCGGGTCGGCCTTCGCGCTGGGGAAGATCGGCACCGACGCGCCGAAGAGCGGAGTGATCGCGCGACGACCGAAGAGCGCCTTGTAGCGCGCGTCGTCCGGATGAGCCGTCACCCCCACGCACGCCGCCAGCAGCTCGGGACGGGTGGTCGAGATCACGAACTCGCCCCCGCCCTCGACGGCGAACTCGATGTCGTGATAGGCGCCGGCGATGGTGCGGTCCTCGAGCTCCGCCTGGGCGATCGCGCACTGGAAGTCGACGTCCCACATCGTCGGAGCGTGGCTGGTGTATACGTGCCCCTTCTCGAAGAGATCGAGGAACGAGTACTGGGAGATGCGCCTGCAGCGCGCGTCGATGGTCTGGTACTCCTCTCGCCAGTCGAAGGAGAGACCGAGTCGCATCCAGAGATCGCGGAAGGCCGTCTCGTCCTGCCTCGTGACCTCCTCGCAGGCCGCGATGAAGTCCGGCCGCGACACCTTCCGGGGCGGCTTCTTCCGCGCCTTCGCGTTCGCCTCGACCAGCTCGAGGTCCGGGTCGGAGGGCACCGAGGGGTCGCAGCGGATGTGGTAGAAGATCTGGACCCGCCGCTCGGTCGGGAGGCCATTGTCGTCCCACCCGATCGGATAGAAGACGTTACGGCCCGCCATGCGCTGGTAGCGCGCCAGGATGTCCGTGTGCGTGTAGCTGAAGACGTGCCCGGGATGGAGCGAGCCCGAGGCGGTGGGGGGCGGCGTGTCGATCACGAAGGTCTCGGCCCGGGGCCGGCTCGGATCGTAGTGATAGATGCCGGCCCGCTCCCACGACTCGCCCCAGCGCTGCTCGGCCAGCGCCGCGTCGAAGTGCTTCGGCAGCGCGGCGACGTCGATACTGCGAAATCGCTTCTTCTCGCTCATTCCCCGATCCTGCCCCTCGTTGCGAGGGCCGCCAGCATAGCCCTGCCCACGGACAGCGCTTCCGCCTACTCCTGCTCGGAGTCGTCGAAGATGCCGAGCACCCAGCTGCCCACCTGACGCGCCGCCTTCGTGGTCAGGTCGATCACGGGGCGCCCTCTCGACGACGCCTCCCGCGCGAGATCGAGCTTGCAGGCATCGCCCCCGTGGCTGCCCAGATCCACGAATACCGACGCCACCTTCCTCGGATCGAGCAGGCTGTCGGTGAGCAGCCGCCCCGCATCCCTCACGATCTCCGCGCTGTCCACCCCGGCCTTCAGAGCGGTGAAGGGGCCGGAGACGTAGAGGGGTGTCTTGATCGGGATGATCCGCGTCCCCTTCGGGTGTGGACGGACCAGCAGGTCGACGTGCTGCCTCCGGAGATCGATCACGCCGCCGCCGGCCAGGGTCATGTCCGGCAGATCGACCACCAGCGCCGTGGGAGATCCGAGACCGTCGACGAACTCGGAGTGCAGGATCGCGCACTCGAAACGGGTCGGCTGGGCGCTCCGGAACTCGGAGGCCAGGATGCCGATCACGTCCTTGCCGAGCGGGCCCAGCATCGGCTCGGGGAAGTCGGCCTTGCCCAGGGCGAAATGCAGGACACCCTCGCCTCCGGCGAGGATCTCCCGCGGAGTGCGCCCCGCCCCCGCGAGCTTGAGGTCCAGGGCGTAGGTCCCGGTCACGCCCTCGACCCCCAGAAGCTGCGCCAGCGGAAGATCCTTCGCCTTGGCGTCCAGCGCGAGCCTCGCCCGATCCGAGCCGTCGGCCCGGAGATCGAGGTCGATCGAAGCCGAGTCCACGCGCGCCGTGGCCCCCAGCTCGAGCTGGGCCTTCGAGAGCTTCGCCTTCACCTTTGCTTCTCGGAGCGAGAGATCCGCAAGCGCCAGTGTCTTCGCGCCGACCGTGAGGTCGAGATCCAGTCGGCCGAGCCACGAGTAGGGGAGCGGGCGATCGAGCCAGGCATCGAGCCCGCCGGAGCCCGCGGCTTGCTCGTCCTCGGCGCCGCGCAGCGTCGCCGGATCGAATCGGGAGGTGTGCAGCGCGCCGCCGATGCGGAGGGGCGCGTCGAAGGCCAGGTCGAGATTCCCCTGGACGGCCGTATCTCCCACCTCCGCCTTCAGCCCGTCGAGGCGCAGATGCCGCGGGCCCTCGCACTCGAGCCGGGCCTGGAGGGAGAGCGGCGTGTCGTTCACGCGACCCGAGAACTCCGCGGACCGACCACAGCGCCGCAGCTTCAGCTCGTCCACCCGGAGACGGAGCTCCTCCTCGTCGCGGCCTCGGAACACCGTGGAGTTCTCCAGGTGGGTCAAGAGCGGCAGTGCATCCAGCAGCCCGGCGATGTCGAAGGTCGAGGGCTGCTCCGTGGCGTCCGTCTCCGGCAGGGCGAAACGGACCTTCGCCCCGTCGGCCTGCAGCATCAGCACCTCGAGGCGACCGAGGAGCAGGGGGGAGAGGGCGACGCGCAGGCTGAGCTCCTCGGCCTCTGCGTCGAGCCACCACCCAGCGTCCTCCAGGCTTCGAATGCGGACCGCGGACGCGCTGACCCCCGGAATCAGCGTGTGCGTCGCCCTGAGAGGCTCCGCCGAGTGGATCCGGACGCCCAGACTGCGACCCGCAGCTTCGGAGACCAGGTCGCGGAACCACTCCGACTCGAGGACCGGGTGCATCGCCGCGCGAAACGCGACCACCAGCAGCACGAGGATGCCGAATCCGATTGCGAGTCTGCGCACGATGGATCCCGATCCCGGCTCGAGCCAGCCGCGGCCGAATACGACGAGCGACGACGCCGGTGAAGCCCACGACGAGGGTCGGATTCCCCCATGGGAGACCTCCTCCGCCGGCCGGGGATTCTACCGCTTGTCGCTGCAGCGAGGAGGCTGGGGCGGATTCCCGTTGACCCCCGGCAGCCGCCACTGCGAAGCTCGGGGCGCGGATCGGACCGCAGGAGGATCGGCATGGGAAGCTACGGCCTCACCGACGAGATTCGCGCGCTGCGCGAACGAATGCGGAAGTTCATCGACGAGGAGGTCGTGCCGGCGGAAGGGGTGCTCGATGCGGAGGGCCCGGAGGCGGCGGAGGCGCTCTCGCGACTCAAGGAGTCGGCAAAGCGGCAGGGGCTCTGGGCACTCGGCCACCCGGAAGAGATCGGCGGCGGGGGTCTGCCCTTCATGGCCTTCGTCTACCTGAACGAGGTGATCGGCCGCTCCGAATACGGCCAGATGGCGGTCGGCTCGGTCTCGATGCAGGACTCGATCATGCTGCACCTCTATGCCAGCGAGGCGCAGCGCAAGCGCTGGCTCGAGCCCCTGGTGGCGGGCGAGATCTACCCGTCGGTGGGTCTCACCGAGCCCGAGGTGGCGGGCTCCGACCCGACACTGATGCAGACGACCGCGGTGCTCGATGGAGACGAGTGGGTGATCAACGGCCACAAGTGGTTCACCAGCGGCGCGAACCGCGCCGCCTTCACCACATGCTTCGCCATCACGGAGCCGGGCGCCGACGGCCACGCGAAGTTCTCGTCGATCATCGTCCCCACCGACACACCCGGCTACGAGATCGTGCGCGCCGTGCCCAGCATGGGGCACACCCACGGCGCCCACTGCGAGATCCGGCTGCGCGACGTACGAGTTCCCGTCTCCAACCTGCTGGGGAAGCGGGGCGAGGGATTCGTCATCGCCCAGAAGCGGCTGGGGCCGGGGCGCATCTTCCACTGCATGCGCTGGCTCGGTCAGGCCCAGCGGGCCTTCGAGCTGATGTGCGAGCGCGCGAAGAGCCGCTACGCCCACGGCTCGATGCTCTCCGAGAAGGGCGAGATCCAGCGCTACGTGGCGGAGTCGGCCGCGGAGATCCAGGCCGCCCGCCTGATGACCCTCGACGCCGCCCGGACCATGGACCAGGGCAGCGAGGCCCGGGTCGAGATCTCGCTGATCAAGTTCTGGGGGGCGCGCATGCTCCACAACGTGATCGACCGCGCCATCCAGGTGCACGGAGCCCTGGGCGTCACCGGCGACACCCCTCTCGAGAAGATGTACCGGGAGGCCCGCTACGCCCGCATCTACGACGGACCCGACGAGGTCCACCGCATGGTCGTGGCCCGGCGGCTGCTGCGGGACCCGGTCCACGGAACGCCCTGGTCCTGACCCGGCTCCCTCCAGGCAGGGCCGCCCAACCCTACCCCCCCCCTCGGGGACGGCTTGCGGTGGCGGGGGGGCAGGGATAGCTTCCCCCGCTCTCTCGCGGCAGGTGGACCCGCCGCCCATCCCCGAACCATGGAGTCGTCCCAGCGATGGCCAAGCTCTCCCAGGTACTGCGCGATCAGCGGCGCAAGAAGCTCATCGAGAAGTACGCCGAGAAGCGCGCGGAGCTGCGCAAGCGCTTGAACGACGCGAACGTCTCGATCGAAGAGAAGCTCCAGATCCAGGAGCAGTTCGCCAAGCTCCCGCGCAACTCGTGCCCGACGCGGCTCAAGCGGCGCTGCCAGGTCTCGGGACGCGCTCGGGGCTACTACCGCAAGTTCGGCATCTCGCGCATCGCGCTGCGTGAGCTGGCTCTGAAGGGCCAGCTTCCGGGCGTGCGCAAGTCGAGCTGGTAGCCGGCGGACCGGCAGGAGAGGCTCCCATGAAGGAAGGCATCCACCCGGACTACCACAAGGTCCTGTTCGTCGACTCGGCGACCGGAGACGAGTGGGTCACGCGCTCCACCATGACCTCGAACGAGACGCGCGAGGTGGACGGCGAGGAGCTGCCCGTCGTGAAGCTCGAGATCTCGTCCGCCAGCCATCCCTTCTGGACCGGCACGATGCGGGAACTCGACTCCGACGGGAAGATCGATCGCTTCCGGCGGCGCTACCAGCGCAAGTAGGCGCGGGCCGCGGGCCGGGCCCGCAGCGGGTCAGCTGGCCTGAGCGGGGCGCGGCTTGCCGCGCATCGCCTTCTTCACCAGGCGCTGGAGACGCTGGCCTTCGGGAGCCAGCTTCGCCTCGTCCATCCTCACGAGGTAGAGGTCGAGCCCGCCGTGCTTCTGCACGGTGCGCAGAGCGCGGGTGGTGACCCGAAGGGGGACGGAGCGCCGCAGCGCCTCGCTGTAGAAGGTGACCTTCTGGAGGTTGGGATCGAATCGCCGGTTGGTCTTGCGATTCGAGTGCGACACGTTGTGCCCGAACTGGGGCTCCGTGCCGGTGAGCTCGCAACGACGTGCCATCTTCCCATTCCTTCCGGGGCTTCTCGGGCGGCAAACGCCATCCGAGGCCGTTGGATAGCCCTGCGTCCGGCGGGGGTCAAGCACCGTCGGTCGGACCAGCGGAACGAGACCTCGGGAGCCCCCCCACGGGGAGCGACCGTAGGCGCCGGCAGGCGCAGCCACGATGCTGCGCTGTCGCCCATTCGCTGCACCGCGACGTCCCCCGCGCCCTCCACAGCCCTCCACACGGGCCTCGCACCCGGCACGGGCCTTGCGAAGGCACGCGGCGCCCCCCAACAGAGAGGAACACCGCCGTGAGCTCCCTTCGCCCCGTCGACGACGACCTGCTGCTTCCGCGCGCCCCGAGCCCGGGCGTCGCGGCCGTGCTCTCGGTCCTGATCCCCGGCCTGGGGCAGGTCTACAACGGGCGGCTCGCGGCCGGCGCCGCATGGTTCATCGGGACGTCGTTCTGCTACTGGGCGGTGCTGCTGCCGGGCTTCATCGCGCACGCGCTGTGCGTGTGGGCCGCGTACGACGGCGCAAAGGACTGGCGCCGCTACTAGCAGACGGCGAGAATGCCCCCGGACCTCTCGCGCGAGGTCCGGGGGGTGAGCTTGGCGCGGTTCGTTCACTCGGGCGACTGGCAGCTCGGGATGAAGCGTCGTTTTCTGGGTGAAGATGCCCAGGCGCGCTTCGACGAGGCTCGCTTCGAGGCAATCCGGCGCATCGGCCGGATCGCTCACGAAGAGGGCGGGGAGTTCGTCGTCGTCTGCGGCGACGTCTTCGAGTCGAACGCCGTCGATCGACGCACGGTGGCCCGCGCCCTGGAGGCGCTGGGCGGGATCCGCGTTCCCGTCTACCTGCTGCCGGGAAACCACGACCCCCTGGACGGCGGCTCCGTGTACCACAGCCGCACCTTCCGAAACGCCGCTCCGCCCCACGTCCACGTGCTCGAAGACGCGCAGCCCGCGACGGTGCGCCCCGGGCTCGAGATCGTGGGCATGCCGTGGACCACCCGACGCCCCGGCCGGGATCTGGTGGCGGAAGCCTGCGAGGCGCTCCGCCCGGCGCACGGCGTCACGCGGATCGGCGCCGCCCACGGCGCGGTGGACGTGCTCTCGCCCGATCGCGACGACCCGGCGCGGATCGCCCTGGCCGACGCCGAGGCCGCGCTGGCCGACGGCCGCCTGCACTTCCTCGCTCTCGGCGACCGCCACTCCAACACTCGGGTCGGCGAGACGTCTCGCATCCACTACGCCGGGACCCCCGAGCCCACCGACTTCAGCGAGATCGATCCGGGCTGCGTGCTGGTCGTCGACGTCGATCCGGAGCAGGTGGCAGTGCGGCCGCACCGCATCGCCACGTGGCGCTTCGAGCGGCGACGTCGCATCCCGCTGACGGGCGCCTCCGATCTCGACGCCCTCGAGGCCTCGCTCGCGGCGCTACCCGACAAGGGACGCACGGTGCTGCGACTCGACTTCGAGGGCACGCTGGACCTGCGCGGATCGACGCGCCTCGAGTCGATCCTCGAGCACGCGCGCGACCTGTTCGCCTGCGTCGACGTGTGGGAGGCGGAGAACGATCTCGCGATCCTCCCGGCCGACGCCGACTTCGACGCCCTGGGCCTCTCCGGCTTCGCCGCCCGCGCGGTCGCGCACCTGCGCGAGCAGGCGGGGGGCGCGAACGACGTCGGCGGCGCGGCCCGCGACGCGCTGGCACTGCTGGTCCGCCTGGCGGCGGGCGCGGAGCCGGCGCGATGAGGATCCTGCGCCTGCGCGTCCGGAACTACCGCGGGATCGGCGACCGGGAGATCGAGTTCGCGCCCAGCGGGATCACCGTCGTCGCCGGCCCCAACGAGATCGGCAAGTCGAGCCTCGCCGAGGCGCTCGACCTGATCTTCGATGAGCGCGACAACACGACGAAGCAGCGCGTGCGCGACGTCCAGCCCGTGGACCGGGACGAAGGCGCGGAGATCGAGGTCGAGGTGGAGACCGGTCCGTACGCCTTCGTCTGCTGGAAGCGTTTCCAGCGGAGACCCGCGACGCGGCTCTCGGTCAGCCGGCCCGCCCAGGAGAACCACACCGGTCGCGCCGCCCACGAACGCATGCGCGCAATCCTGGACGAGACCCTCGACGCACAGCTCTGGCGCGCTCTGCGCGTGCAGCAGGGGCAGGGTCTCGAGCAGGCGTCGTGGCTCGGGCAGCCGGCGCTGGCGGCAGCCATCGACCGCGCCGCAGGCTCGGTGCCCACCGGAGGCACCAGCGAGGAGTCGCTCTTCGAGGCCGCGGCCGCGGAGCGCTCCCGCTACTTCACACCGACGGGCCGCGAGCGCCGGGAGCTGGCGGCGTCCGCGCGCGAGGCCGAGCGGGCGATCCGCGTCGCCGAGTCCCACGAGGAGGCGCTCGCCTGCCTCGAGCAGGACGTGGTCACGGCCGCCGAGCTCCGGGAGCGGATCGCGCAGCTCGAGGCCGAGGCCGGGCGTGCGGAGGCGGAGCTGCGTCGCCGCGAGGATTCCTTCCGGATCGTGGACAGCCTGCGCGATGCCCTGCGCACCGTCGAGGCGCGGCGCGACGCCGCGTGCGCGGAGGAGCGCGAAGCCCTCCGCGCCGCCCGTCAGCGCAGTCAGCTCGTCGCATCCCATGCCGCCGCCGAGGCCGATCTCGCCCAGCGCAGCGAGGAGGTCGAGAGCGGGGAGCCCGGGCTGCTGGCGGCCCGCGCCGAGCTCGAGCACGCCGAGCGCGCGGCCTCGAGCGCCCGCTCGGCCCTGGACGCGGCTTCGCAGCGCGACGCCCTTCGCCACGCGGAGCTCGAATTCCAGCGCGCGCAGCACGATCTCTCCCTGCTGCGCGAGCGCATGGATCGCATCGCCGAGGCGGAACAGGAGGTCGCCCGAGCCCGCGCCGAGAGCCTGCGACGTCGCCTGACCGAGGCCGAGGTGCAGGAGATCCGTGACGCAGAGCGCGCCGTCGAGCGGGCCCAGGACCGTGTCGACTCCGAGGGGCCGGTGGTTCGGCTCACGGCGCAGCGCCCCCTGGAGGCCAGCGTCGACGGACACACCGAGCGGCTGGAGGTGGGTCAGACCCTCGAGCATCAGCTCACCGAGTCCATGCTGCTCTCCGTACCGGAGACGCTGGAGCTCGCCGTCGTCGCCGGCGCGGGTGCGGCGGCGCGGCTCAAGGTGCTGGAGGAGGCGCGCACCCGCTGGAGAACGCGCTGCGCCGAGCTCGACGTCGCCGACCACGCGGACGCCATCGCCACCCTCGCGGCCCTCGGCGAGGCGAAGAGGCGGCTGGCCGGGAGCGAGCGCACCCGCGACGAGCTGCGCCGGGGAGACGACGACGAGGCGCTCCGCAAGCAGCTCGAGCGGATGCAGGCGCGGGTGAGCGAGCTGGCGGCTCGACGCGACCCGCAGCTCTCCCTGCCCTCCGAGGCGAGCCGCGGCGAATCGCAGGGCACGGCGGAGTCGATCGAGGAGACGACCGACGGCACGAGCCGGGCGAGGCAGGCCTGGGACGAGGCCGAGCGCCTGCGCGATGCGATCGCGGTGCGCCATCGGGAGGTCGTCGAACGCCACCACGACCTGGTCGTGCGGCTGGACCTCGCCGAGCGCAGCTTCACCGACCTGGACGCGCGTCTGCGCCGGGCCCGGGAGGAGCAGGCGGACGAGAACCTCGAGCTCGCGCGCGAGACCCGCGCGGCGCGTGCGCGCACGCTCGAGGCCGAGGCCCTGGAGACGGCTCGGCAGCTGGCCTCTGCCGACCCGGATCGCGCCGAGGCGGAGCTCGACGCCGCGCGAACGCGACGCGAAGCCTGCCAGCGGGCGCTCACTCGCGCCCGGGACGAGCGGCTCCAGGTCACGGCCAGGCTCGAGGTCCGCGGCGAGGCCGGTCTCTTCGAGCAGGCCGAGACGGCACGGGCCGAGGCCGAGCGCCTCTCCCGGGATCAGCAGGCGCTGGAGCGCCGGGCCCGAGCCGCCGCCACCCTCTTCGCGGCGCTCGATGCGGAACGCGAGCAGGATCGGCGCGGCTACGCCTCACCGCTGAAGGCGCAGATCGAGACCCTCGGGCGCGGCGTCTTCGGAGAGGACTTCCAGGTCGAGCTCGACGACGAGCTGCGGGTCGCCCGGCGCATCCAGGGCGGCGTCGGCCTCGCCTTCGACCAGCTCTCCGCCGGCGCCCGTGAGCAGATCGCGCTGCTCTCCCGCCTGGCCTGCGCGACCCTGGTGGGCGGAGAGGACGGAGCCCCGCTGATCCTCGACGACGCGCTCGGTCACAGCGACGCCGCGCGGCTCGAGCGGCTCGGCACGACCCTGGCCGAAGCGGCCCCGTCCTGTCAGATCCTGGTGCTGACCTGCTCGCCGGAGCGCTATCAGAGCGTGAGCGACGCCCGCGTCGTGCAGCTCGGCTGAAGCGCCCGAGGCGGGATCGCCGTGGCCAGCGCACCCGGCGACGAGCGACCGACCGAGCGCCATCCCTTCGTCGAGCGGCCGCACAGGACGCTGATCGGACTTTCCGTCCCGGTGATGCTCTCCCTGATCGCGGAGCCGCTCACGGGTCTGGTGGACACCGCGTTCGTCGCGCGCCTCGGCGCGGCGCCGCTGGCGGCCCTGGGCGTGGGCACCGTGCTGCTGTCGAGCACCCTGTGGATCTTCAACTTCCTCGGGGTCGGGACCCAGACCGAGGTGGCGCACGCGCTGGGCGCCGGCGACCGGGAGCGAGGTCGCGAGGTGACCGGCGTCGCCCTCGCCCTCGCCGTGGGAGTGGGCTGCGGCCTGGCGATCGCGCTGTGGCCGCTGCTGGGCCCGGTCTCCCGCGCGATGGGGGCGACGGGTGCCGTCGAGGAGGGCAGCGTCGTCTATCTGGAGATCCGGCTGCTCGGAGCGCCGGCTGTGATCGCCATGATGGCGGCCTTCGGCAGCCTGCGCGGGCTCCACGACATGCGCACGCCCCTCTATGTCGCCGCCGGCAGCAACGCGCTCAACGCCCTGCTCGATGCCGTGCTCATCCACGGCCTCGGACCCGTCCCGGCCTACGGCATCGCCGGCGCCGCCTGGGCGACCACCTTCGCCCAATGGGTGGGCGCGATCCTGAGCGCCGCGGCGGTGCTCCGGCGACTGGGCCTTCCGCGTCACCTGAGCTTCCGACACGCCCGGGCCCTGCTCGTCGTCGGGCGCGACCTCTTCCTTCGGACCGCGCTGCTCGTGACCTTCATCGCACTGGGCACGCGGTCCGCCACCCGTCTCGGCAGCGACGCCGGCGCCGCCCACCAGGCCGTCCGCCAGGTGTGGCTGCTCACCGCCCTCGCCCTCGACGCGTTCGCGGCCAGCGCCCAGAGCCTGGTGGGGTACTTCCTGGGCGCCCGGCAGCGCGAGCTCGCCCGCCGGGTCGCAGGTGTGGCCCTGGTCTGGAGCGTGGGAACCGGGGGCGTACTGCTCTTCGGCATGCTCGCCCTGGAGAGAACCGCCGCGCTGGCGCTGGTCCCGACCACGGCCTGGGAGGAATTCGCCGCCGCCTGGTGGATCGCGGCCCTCGCACAGCCCCTCAACGCCATCTCGTTCGTGACCGACGGCATCCACTGGGGAACCCGCGACTACGGCTACCTGCGCAACGCCATGCTGCTGGCCTCGGGAGTCGGGAGCGCCCTGCTGCTGGCGGCCGACCGCTCGGGGCACGCGTCATTGGCCGGCGTCTGGGCCATCACCGCGCTGTGGATCGTCCTGCGCTCGGGCCTCGGCGCGGTGCGCGTCTGGCCCGGCCTCGGCCTCGCACCCCTCGGCCGGATCGCCCGCTAACCTGGGCGACACATACACCCCAGAAGAAGGAGCCGCGTCCGATGCCCGCGAACCGGGAGCCCCGGAGCCCCGAGGCCGACCAGCACGGTGCCGCCGCGCGCGAGGCCAGGGTGCGCGGCGAGCCGCGACCCCACGTGATCCTGCTTCGACACGGCGAGCCCGACTGGTCGCCGAATCGCGGCCCGTCGGTGAACGACCCGGGCCTCACCCCCTTCGGACACCAGCAGGCCGAGGCGGCCGCGAGCCACCTGGCGAAGCTCCCCATCGACGCCCTCTACGTGAGCCCCTACCGGCGCTCCCAGGAGACCGCGGCACCGCTGGCCCGAGCCACGGGGCTCGAGCCCGTGACCATCGAGGGGCTGGCGGAGGTCGGCGTGGCCGTCGAGGGGCTCTCCCAGGAGGACGTCGACCGCTACTTCGTCGAGGGCAGCCGACGGCCGCTGGCCGAGCACTGGGACGGCTGGCCCGGCGCCGAAACCTTCCACGACTTCCACGAGCGGGTGACGGCGGCGCTGGCCGACGTCCTGGGGCGCCACGGCATGACGCCGCGCAACGAGCACGACTTCACCGTCTGGAACCTGGAAGGCCGGGCGCCGAACATCGCCGTGGTCGCACACGGCGGCACCAATGCCGTCGCCCTGAGCCAGCTCCTCGACGTGAGCCCGGTGCCCTGGGAGTGGCTGCGCTTCGAGAGCGAGCTCACCGCCTACTCCATCGTCCAGGCCCGCAATCTGGGGCCTGAGGGCCTCGTGTGGTCCCTCCAGGCCTTCGGCATGGTGGACCACCTGATCGACGCTGGTCTTCGCGAGCGGGTCGGGTAGGCTGCCGCGCCATGAAGATCGGACTCGTCGGCTATCCGGGCAGCGGCAAGACCGCCGTCTTCGGTGCGCTCACCGGCCTGGAGGTCCAGACCGGCTACGGAGCCGGATCGGCGAAGGCGAATCTCGGCGTCGTAAAGGTGCCGGACCCCCGGGTCGATGCGCTGGCAGCGCTCTACGAGCCGAAGAAGACGACCTACGCCGAGATCACCTTCAGCGACCTGGGCGGCGGCCACGCCGAGGGCATCGACCGCAAGGCCCTGAACGAGATGCGCGCGGTGGATGCCCTGTGTCAGGTGCTCCGCGCCTTTCCGGATGCCGCGGGGGAGGCGGGCGATCCGCTCTCCGAGCTGACCGGGCTCGAGACCGAGACGATCCTGGCCGACCTCGAGGTGGTGGAGCAGCGCGTCGCCCGGCTGCGCAAGGACCGCAGTGACGCGAACGAGCTGGCGCTCCTGGAGCGCATCCAGCAGAGCCTCGAGGACGCCATCCCGATCCGCGCCCTCTCGCTCGGGGACGAGGAGCGCAAGCAGCTCTCCGGCTACAGCCTGCTCAGCCTGAAGCCGCTCCTGCTGGTGCTGAACGTGCCAGAGGAGGCCGCGACGACCGCACCGCCGGAAGACCTGAGCCGCGCCGCCAACGAGCGGGGCCTGGGCCTGGTGGTGCTCTCGGCCCAGGTCGAGATGGACATCGCCCAGATGGAGGAGGCGGAGCAGCGGGAGTTCCTGGAGTCGCTGGGACTCGAGGAGCCGGCGCGCAACCGCTTCATCCGCGCGGCCTTCGACCTGATCGACCTGGTCTCGATGCTCACCGCCGGACCGGACGAGTGCCGCGCCTGGCCCGTGCCGCGCGACACCCCCGCACCGCGAGCCGCGGGGAAGATCCACTCGGACATCGAGCGCGGCTTCATCCGCGCCGAAGTCGTGCCCTGGCAGGACCTGGTCGAGCTCGGCAGCGAGGCGAAGTGCAAGGAGGCCGGGAAGCTGCGCGTCGAGGGCAAGGAGTACCTGGTGCAGGACGGGGACGTCGTGCACTTCCGCTTCAACGTGTAGCTCGAGACCGTGCTGTACGCGGGGGGGCGATCCGATTATGCTGGCGGCGTGAGCGACTCTCGTCCCCCGCTGCCGGATGGGCTCGTGGCGATCGTCAAGCGCGACTGCCCCACCTGTGTGCTGGTCGCGCCGGTGCTGGTGGACCTGGCCGGACGCACGGCGCTGACGGTCTACACCCAGGACGACCCGACCTTTCCGGAGGAGGTGGCGTCGCTCGACGACAGCGATCTCTCCGTCTCGTACCACCACGACATCGAGGCGGTTCCTACGCTGCTGCGGGTCGAGGGCGGGCGCGAGGTGGAGCGCACCGTCGGCTGGCACCGGGGGGACTGGGAGGCGCTGACCGGCCAGGCATCCCTGGGCCCGGACCTTCCCGAGTGGCGCCCGGGCTGCGGCTCGCGCAGCGTGGACCCGGACCTGGTGCCGAAGCTGCGCGCGCGCTTCGAGAGCGGGACGCTGCGCGCGCGCCGGGTGGCGCTGGCGCCGCTCGAGGACGAGATCGAGGCGACCTACCAGCGCGGCTGGAGCGACGGGCTCCCGCTGGTCCCGCCCACCGAGGAGCGGGTGCTCGCGATGCTCGCGGGCACCCCCCGCAAGCCCGACGAGATCGTGGCCGTCGTCCCTCCGGATCTGGTGGAGTGCAGCGTCGAAAAGATCGCGATCAACGCCGTGATGGCCGGCTGCACGCCCGAATACCTGCCCGTGGTCCTGGCCTGCGTCGAGGCGGCCTGCACGGACACCTTCAACATGCACGGGCTGCTCGCGACCACCATGCCGACCGCGCCGGTGATCGTCGTCAACGGTCCGATCCGCCGCCGCATCGGCATGAACTCGGGGATGAACGTCTTCGGACAGGGCAATCGCGCCAACGCCACGATCGGGCGGGCGCTCCAGCTGGTGGTGCGCAACGTGGGTGGCGGACGCCCGGGCGAGGTCGATCGCGCCACCTTCGGCAATCCCGGGAAGCTCGGCTTCTGCTTCGCCGAAGACGAGGAGGGCTCGCCCTGGACGCCGCTCTCCACCGACCTCGGCGCCCGGGCCGGTGTGGATACGGTGACGCTCTTCCCCGGCGAGGCGCCGCGCTCGATCGTCGATCAGCTCGCGCGCGACCCGGAGTCGCTGGCGCGGACCTTCGCGGCGAACCTGCGGACGCTCCACCACCCGAAGCTGATCCTGGCCTTCGACGTCCTGCTCGCCATCGGGCCCGAGCACGCGCGGGTCTTCCGGGAGGCGGGCTGGAGCAAGGCGCAGCTGGTGGAGCGCCTCCACGCCCTGCTCCAGATCCCCGGTGCGGAGCTCGTGCGCGGCGCCGGCGGCATGGCCGAGGGCGTGCCCGAGGCGATGAAGGACGCCACCCTGCCCAAGTTCCGTCCCGGCGGGATCCTGGTCGTGTACTGCGGTGGCGGGGCCGGGCTCTTCTCTGCGATGATCGGCGGTTGGGTGACCGGCGAGATGGGAAGTCAGCCGGTGCTCCAGGAGATCCGGCCGTGAGCGACGTCCACGACGAGCCCCGCGTCCTGCTCGATCCCACCGGCGAGCGCGAGCTCGCGACCCGGCCGCGACTGCCGCGACTGGAGAGCCTGGAAGGGCGCACCGTCGGGCTGCTGGACATCTCGAAGGCGCGCGGCGACCTCTTCCTCGATCGCCTCGAGGTGCACCTGCGCGATCGCGGCGCGAACGTGAAGCGCTACCGCAAGCCCACCTTCACGAAGCCCGCACCCCGCGACCTGCGCCAGCAGATCGCCGTCGAGTGCGACGCCATGGTGGAAGCCCTCGCCGATTGAGGGAGCTGCACGTCGTGCAGTGTGCACGACACGGTGGACCTGGAGAGCCGGGGCATTCCCAGCGCCTTCGTCGCGACGGTGGAGTTCACCGACGGCGCCGTGCGCCAGGCGAAGGCCCTCGGCGCCGATCCCCACGCCATCTACGTCGAGCACCCGATCCAGGACCGCACCGACGCAGAGATGGCCGAGATCGCCGACCGCGCCACCGAAGCCGTCGTGTCCGCATTGGTAGCGAGCTAGGAAGCAGCCGCTCCGCACCCGGACGCGAGAGCGGGTCCGGGGAGGGGACGGCGGCGACATCACGCGCGCTGCTGTCCCCGCACGATGGAAGGGGTCCCAGCCGAGGAGGAGTCGTCCCCTCCCCGGATCCGCTCCCTACGACTCCCTTCGTGCGCAGCCTGCTAGCGCTCCAGCGAGATCGTCTGCTCCTCGCCGCCGTGGCCGTGCTCCGAGTCGTGGGCCCGGATGCGCACCTCCTTCACGGCGAGAGGGATCTGCGCATCGAGTGTGCGGGTGAAGGGCTGCTCGTCCACGTGGGGGTGGCGCAGGACGCGGGTGGCCAGCACCTCCCCCTCGGCGTCGAGCACCTCGTAGCGGTCCGCGTAGTGATTCCAGCCGCTGTCGGCGTGGCGCACGCTGACGGCGAAGCGACAGCGCTCGCCCTGGCAGCGCACCTTCGCCGCCACCACGTCGGCGGTGCCGGCACGGGCCGGGCCGTTGGATGCCCCCGCGACCGCGACCAGCACGATCAGGGCGACCCTCGATCCGGCCCGCCGCGGCGAAACGCTGCTGCTCATCCGGAACCCCCTTCAGCTCGTGGCGACCGGGACCTCCCGTCCGGCTCGCGGGACCGGCTCGGCGTGGCGCGTCGCTGCATCGGCGATCGCGGCGGGCGAGAGGTTCTGCTTCAGCTCCTCGAGCTCGCGGCGCGCGGCGTCGTGGCGGGCGTCGTCGCGAATCGCCCGCAGCCGCCGGCGGGTGGCGGCGTCGCCACCGAGCTCGCGGTCGAGCTGACCCTCCGTCGCCACGCGGGCGATGTGGTCGCGCACCGACTCGAGAGCCTTCATGTCCGCATCCACCGAGAAGCCGTCGATCGCCTCGTTCAGCCGGCGCCGCGCATTCGCATTCGCCAGCGTGGCGAGCATCCGACCCTTCTCGCGGCTGAGGTTGCGGATCTCTTCCCGGAAGCGCACCAGGTTCACCTTCGCCTCCTCGGCCTCCGAGCGGACGCCTGCGAGCTCCCGCTCGGCGCGCTCGAGCTCGTCCATCAAGGCCTGCTTGTTCTCGATCAGCGAGAGCGAGAGCTCGTCCTGGCCGCCACGGATCGCCGCGCGGATGTCGTCGTGGAGACGCGCGATCTCCACCCTGCGCTCGTTGATCTCGGCCTCCAGCTTGTTGCGCATGTAGAGGATGCCGGCGACGGCCTCCTTCAGCGCCCGGTACTGCTGCGTGCGCTCGCTGATGGCCTGCTCGTATACGGCGGCCGGGTTCTGCCGCTCGGTGCGGCGCAGCCACACGCCGAACATGCCGCGGACCAGGTGTCCGAATCTCGCAAAGAGGCCTCGAGGTCGTTCGCGCTCCATATTGGATCCTCCCATCTTCATGACTCCTCCTCGCTGCTCCAGTCCTCCGACCGCAGCCCGAGCTCACGAATCTTCTGTTGCAGGCTCTGCCGCACCATTCCGATGGACTCGGCGGTGCGCGAGATGTTGCCGTCGTGGGCGCGCAGCGCGCGCAGCAGGAAGTCGCGCTCGAAGCGGTCGACGGTCTGCCGCTTCGCTTCGGAGAAGGAGAGGTCGCCGACGTCTCCGGACGCCTCCCGCGACACCGCGGGGGCGCCGTCGAGGTGGAGGTCGTCCGCCTCGATCTCGTCGCCGCCACAGAGCACGGCGGCCTGCTCGATCACATTGCGCAGCTCGCGGACGTTGCCGGGCCAGCCGTGTCGCACGAGCCGGGAGAGCGCAGACTCGGAGATCCGCTGCTTCTGGCGGCCGAGTCGCTCGTTCACCTGCTCGAGGAAGCGCAGGGCCAGCGCCGCCACGTCCTCGCTGCGCTCGCGCAGCGGAGGGAGCTCGAGCTCGACCACCTTGAGGCGGTAGTAGAGATCCTCGCGGAACCCGCCCTTCTTCACCTCGTCCTCGAGATCGCGGTGCGTGGCGGCCACGACCCGCACATCCACCTGGATCGGCGTCGTGCCTCCGACCCGCTCGAAGGAGCGCTCCTGGAGGACGCGCAGCACCTTCGCCTGGGTCTCCGTGGGCATGTCGCCGATCTCGTCCAGGAAGATCGTCCCGCCGTCTGCGGCCTCGAAGCGGCCCTGACGGCGCGCGTCGGCGCCGGTGAAGGCCCCCTTCTCGTGGCCGAAGAGCTCGCTCTCCACCAGCTCCCGGTTGATCGCGGCGCAGTTCACCGCGACGAAGGGCCGACCCTTGCGCGAGCTGCGGTTGTGGAGCGCCTGGGCGACGAGCTCCTTCCCGGTGCCGCTCTCGCCCCTGACCAGCACCGTCAGGTCGGTCTCGGCGACCTTCTGGATGGTCTCGAACACCCGGCGCATCGCGGGGCCGGAGCCGATCAGGTTCTCGAAGCCGTACTGCCGCTGCACCTGATCGAGCAGCATGCGGTGCTCTCGCGCGAGCCGGGTCCGGTCCAGCGCGCGCTGCACCACCAGCCGGATCTCGTCGTTGTCGAAGGGCTTCGGGACGTAGTCCTCGGCGCCCGCCTTCATCGCCTCCACCGCGATCTTCTCGGAGCCGTGGGCGGTGATCATCACGACGACCGTCTCGGGACGCTGCTTCTTCGAGGCGCGCAGGACGTCCATCCCCGAGGGCCCGCGGCCCAGGGCCAGATCGGTGAGGACGAGGTCGAAGGGCCCCTCGTCGAGCTTCGCGAGGGCCTCGTCGCCGGAGCCGGCCACGTCCACGTCGTAGCCGGCCCGGCCCAGCAGCCCCGAGAGCGCGATCTGGATGGCGCGCTCGTCCTCCACCACCAGGATGCGCGGCTTCACGACTCGACCCCCCCGTCGCTCTCTGCCTTCGCGAACGAGAGCAGGAACTCGGCCCCGCCCCCCGGCTCCGATTTCACCTCGATCGTCCCTCCGTGGGCCTCCACCAGCTTCTTGCAGATCGGAAGCCCGAGTCCGGTGCCGTTCGCCTTCGAGGTGTAGAAGGGGCTGAAGATGCGGCCCGACGCGGCGTCCTCGATGCCTGGCCCGTTGTCGGCGATCCGCAGCCACACGTGGGTCGCCGCCAGGTTCTCGCCCATGTGCACCTCGACCCGCCCCCGCGGCGTCGCGCTCTCGTCGATGGCGTCGATCGCGTTCCCCACCAGGTTGATCACCACGCGCCGCAGCTGCTCGGGGTCGCCCCGCAGCTCTCCATCACTGTCGAGCTGCACGTCGAGCTCGACCTCGCTGCGCTCCAGCCGATCGCGGAACGTCTCCAGGGCCGAGTCGATCACGTCGCGCAGGCGCAGCGGCGCGACCCGCATCTCCTCGTCGCGGGCGAAGCGAAGCAGATGCGACACGGAGCGCTCCACCCGCGCCAGCTCCTCCAGGGCCACCCGCGCGTACTCCACGTTCTCCGGCGCCGCAGGCTCCTCCTCCATCTGCTGGACCAGGCTCTTCGCAGCGGTGATGGGGTTGCGGATCTCGTGGGCGATCGACGCGGAGAGCTCGTGCATCGAGCGCGCGTGCTCTCCTTCGAGCTCCTGGCGCTCGTGGGAGAGGTGGGCGTGGACCTGCTTCTGGACCTCCTCGCGCAGGTAGCGCTCGCGCAGCTTCGGCTCGAGGAAGAGCCGATAGACGTCCCTCACGTGCCCGGAGCCCCAGATGAGCAACACGATGAGACCCACCGGCGGCAGGAAGATGAGCAGCGGAATCACGATCACGGCGAGGCGAACCAGGTCGCCGGTGAGCTTCACCTTGCGATCGGCGATGCGGCGCGCGTCGCGCAGCGCGCGCTCGGGCCCCGACAGCAGGGCGTCGTCGAGCTCTTCGTACTCGGGCGCCTCCTCGGCCTCGTGCCGACGCCGGTGGTCGCGCCGAGGTCGCCGCCGGGGTCGTCGCTCGTGGCTGGAATCGCGCATCGCGGAGCCTCCACGCGGTCGGGTGACGGGACAGCCCACGGGAGAGAGCGTCGTCATCAGTTCCTCTCCGCGTGCTTGGGGATGGTGATGGTGAACTCGGCCCCGGCACCGGGGGACGAGCTGGCCTCGATGGAGCCGCCGTGGGCGTCCACCACCTTCTTCGAAATCGCGAGACCGAGCCCGGTCCCCCGCTCCTTCGAGGTGTAGAAGGGGCTGAAGATCTTGGTGAGGGTCGCGGGGTCGATGCCCGGGCCGTTGTCCCGCACGCGCAGCCAGCACTCGGTGCGCGCCAGGTTCTCCCCGGCCATGACCTCGATGCGCGGAGTCTCGACGCCGCTCTCCTCGAGGGCGTCGAGCGCGTTGCCCACGAGGTTGATCAGCACCCGCCGCAGCTTCTCGGGATCGCCGCGCAGGGCGAAGTCCGCCGGCACGTCCAGATCCAGCTCCACGCCGAGGGCGACGAGCCGGTCCCGAAAGCTCTCCAGCGCCGATTGCACCAGGTCGGCCAGGCGGACGTCGCTCATGCGCACGTCCTCCTCACGGGCGTAGCGCAGCAGGTGCGCCACCGACCGCTCGACCCGGTCGAGCTCCTCGATCGCCACCTTCGCGTAGTCCACGTTCTGCCCCGAGCCCGGGTCCTCGCCCATCTGCTGGACCAGGCTCTTCGCCGCGGTGATGGGATTGCGGATCTCGTGGGCGATCGAGGCGGAGAGTTCTTCGAGCGAGCGCACGTGCCGCTCCTCGATGTCGCGGCGCTCGCGGGGCACGTTGCGCGCGATCTCGGTCCGGACCTCGCGCTCGATGTAGCGACGCCTCAGGTTCGGCGCGACCAGCGCGCCGAAGTAGTGACAGGCGATACCGATCCCCCAGGAGAGGGCGACGATGAAGGCGGGACGGAAGCCGGAGACGAAGAGCAGGAAGATGCAGACCGACCCGTAGGCGACGAGGTGGGTCATGAAGCCCACCCGCGCGTTGGCCCGCCGCCGGGCGTCGCGGTAGGCGCGCTCCTCCGGAGTCAGGGTCGACCGTCGTGGGCGGCCGCGACCGTGGCGACGCTGCGGGTGACGGAGACTGCGCTCGCCGACCTCGAGGTCGTCATCTTCGAACCGTTCGCTCATCCCGGCGGTCCCTCCTCGGAAGCGCCCCGGCGGACTGGACAGAGGCTGCATGCGGAACTCTACGAGCGCCATGCCCCCTCCTTGAGCAAGGCCCGTGCCCGAAAGTGAAGTCCTTTGTTTTCAATGAGTTGGGGTCTCGGCCCCGGCCCGAGGTGCAGCCTCCAGACTGCACCTCGCCCCCATCGGCTGCAGTCGAGATGCTGCACCCCGACCGAGTGGCCGCCTCGGGCCTGCGCGCTCGGAAGGGCTCGGTATGGTCTCCGACGCTCGCGGGAGGGTGCGTGGCAGGGCTCGAGACCATCGCAGTCGTCGGAGGTTCACTGGCCGGGATCCGCGGAGCCGAGGCGCTGCGACGGCTCGGCTTCGAAGGGCGGCTCGTCTTCGTCGGCGACGAGCCGGAGCGACCCTACGACCGCCCGCCGCTCTCGAAGGAGGTGCTGCGGGGCGATCGCGAGCCCGACCAGATCCGGCTGACGAAGCCCGACGACTTCGACGCGCTGGATCTCGATCTGCGGATCGGCGTCGCCGCCGAGGCCCTCGACCCCGCCGAGCGCAGCCTGCGGCTCGCGAGCGGTGAGCGCATCCGCTACGACGGCCTGCTGGTTGCGACTGGGGCGCGGGCGCGGCCCCTGCCCGGCGCGCCGGACCTCGCCGGCGTCCACACGCTTCGCACGCTCGCCGACTCCCTCGCGATTCGCAGCGCGCTCGACGCCGGCCCGCGGATCGCCGTGGTGGGTGCCGGCTTCATCGGGGCCGAGGTCGCGGCCACCTGTCGCCAGCGCGGCCTCGCGGTGACGATGGTGGAGGCGCTGGCGACGCCCATGGCCCGCGTCCTCAATCCCCGGATCGGCGCCGTGTGCGCCGCGGCGCACCGCGACGAGGGCGTGGACGTCCGACTCGGCGTCGGCGTCGAGGCGATCGAGGGCAGCGACCGGGTCGAGCGCATCCGCCTGAGCGACGGTGCCGTCGTCCCCGCCGACCTGGTGGTGGTGGGCATCGGCGCGGTCCCCGAGACCGGCTGGCTCGCCTCCTCCGGCCTCGCCCTCGACGACGGCGTGCTGTGCGACGCCAGCTGCGCGACGGCGGCGCCCGGCGTCGTGGCCGCCGGCGACGTCGCCCGCTGGCGCCACCCCCTCTACGACACCCCGATCCGCCTCGAGCACTGGACGAACGCGGTCGAGCAGAGCGAGGCGGCGGCGAAGCGGCTGCTGGCCGGACCCGAGGGTGCGGAGCCGTTCGCGCCGGTGCCCTTCGTCTGGTCCGATCAGTACGGGCTCAAGATCCAGGCCGCAGGCCGGATCCAGCCGGACGACGAGATGCACGTGGCCCACGGCAGCCTGGAGGAGCGGCGCTTCGTGGCGCTCTTCGGGCGGGAGGGGCGGCTCACCGGAGCGCTGGCCCTCAATCGCGTCCGACAGCTGATGGGCTACCGACGCATGCTGCGCAGCGGAGCTTCCTGGGAAGAGGCGATCGCGGCGGCCGACGGCTGAGATCCAGCGGCCCTCCGCCTCACAGGGCGAAGCGCAGCATGGCCGCGACGACGTTGTCGGTGTAGTCGGCCGAGGGCAGGTTCGAGTCCGAGTCCTCGAACTCGTACTGGAGTCGCAGGAAGAAGCGGCCGGTGAGCGGGATCTCCACCCGCACCAGCAGCGCGTGGATGTCGTCCTCCCGCTTCTCGCCGATCGACGGGGTGTCGTTCGAGTAGTCGCGGAAGCTGTAGCGGTAGCGCAGGTCGAGAGGGATCTGGCGCTCACCCACGTCCCAGGACCAGTGCAGCGACGCCTGGGTCGCGATCTCCCGGCGATCGAACTCCGAGCCACTCGCGTCGGTGATCGCCCCGTCCAGCCCGACGAGCGCGTAGCGATGCCAGCCGCCGATCGCGAAGAGCTGGAGCGTACCGAGCGAGTAGCGCTCGGCATCGCGCCGCGACTCGTCGTCGAAGCGGGTGACCTGGAAGGCCGGGCTGACGGATGCGTACCAGGACTCGGTCGGGGCGAAGCCGGCCGTGGGGCGCACCTCGTGGAAGTCCACGAAGCGATCGCCGTCGAGGGTATTCAGGCTGAAGAGGTAGGAGAGCGAGGCGTCGGCGGGGCCGATCCGCTGCGACGCCTCCGCGCTCAGCCCGTGGGACTGGAGGTCGAGCTCCGTGACGTCGAAGTAGAGGGTCTGATGGAAGTCGTAGCCGAGCTCGATCGCCGGGCCGCGGCGATTGGGCAGCAGGTAGGTCGCCTCGAGCTCGAAGAGCCCGGCGCCGTCCGGGTCGTCGGTCTGGACGTCGATCTCCTGGCGGATGACGTTGTGGTCGTAGGCGAGCCCCGCGCCCGCGGCGAGGCTCCAGGGCCGGTCGCCTTCGGATCGGTCGAGCGCCTGCACGTGGGTCCAGGCCCGGCTCGCGATCGGCGAGGGGGGATCGAGGAGCACGGCGCGCTCGAAGGCGTCCCGGGCCTGCTCGCGGATCCCGGCGCGCTCGCGGGCGATCCCCAGGTGATAGAGCGCCACCTGGGCCACCACCGGATCGTGGGAGGCCCGCTCGAAGGCCGCAGCGGCAGCGGCGTCCTCTCCCCGCGCCAGCTCGCACAGCCCCAGCTCGAGGGCCAGCACACCGTCTGCTGGCGAGCGCGCGGCCGCCCGCCCCAGGGGCCCCACCGCGGCCTCGAAGTCGTCGAGCGCGAAGTGGGCCCGACCCAGGTCCCGATCCAGTTCCGCCAGCTCCGGGTCGAGACCGCGGGCCACCTCGAAGGCCGCGATCGCCTCGTGCCAGTGGAGCCGACGGGCCAGCACCCGACCGAGCAGCTGATGGGCCGCGGCCGAGGCCGGGTCGTCCGCGACGGCTTCGCGGGCGGCCTGCTCCGCGGGCCAGAGACGCCCCTTTCGCAGCGCCGCCCGGGCCCGGTCGGCGGCGGAGTCCTGGGCGGCGATGGAGGCGGGCAGGGCCTGGACCCCGATCGACACGGCGAGGCACACCACGACCGCGAGCCGCCGAGGGGTGGGTCCTCCCACCTCTCGACGGCTCCTTCGGTCGGTCGCGCCCGGCTCCACCCCGCACCGCATCCCGCGAGCGTAGACGAAGCCGCTTGAAGAGGGTGGGGCCGACGCGCCTCACCCCGCGCGGGGTCGCTCGGACTCCGCTACGCGCCTCCCTGACCGTTCTTCCGGGCGGCCTTCCGGGCCTCACGGGCCTGCTCCTTCGCAGCCCGCTTCGCCTGGCCCTTCGCCAGCGCCTTCGCCGACTCGGACCCGACGTCGGCTCCGATCTTGGCCAGGAACTTCTCCCTCTGGGCGACGCCCTTCGCGCGGGCCCGATCGGCCTTGGCGTAGAAGTGGTCCATGCCCGTGCTCTCGGCCTTCGCATCGAACCGGTTGGCGATGCGCATGAAGCGCGCCTCGCTCTCGAAACCGTTGGTCGCGAGCTGGATCTCGCGGTTGGTGAGACCGTTCTCGGCCATGAAGTTCAGCAGGTCGAGATCGATGTCCAGGGGCAGCAGATCCGTCTGGATGGCGTTGTTGAAGGAGCGATTGAACGCGAAGACCTCGTCGTCCGAGAGGGCGTCCACGTACTCCTCGGTGCCCTCGATCTCCGCGATGATGGCGTCCACCACGGCCTGGGCGGCGTCCACCACCACCTGCGCCTCGTCCACCACCATCTGGGCCTCGGCGAGCACCATCTCCGCGGCGGCGACATCGGCCTCGGCGATCGCCACGGCCTCCGTCGCAGCGGCGACCTTGGCCTCGGCGAGGACGACCTCCGCGGCCGCGTCGGCGGCCACAAGCTCGTCTGCGGCGAGCTGGGCATTCGCCGCAGCCAGCTCCGCGTTCGCAGCGTCCAGCAGGGCCTGGGCGGCCGCCTCCTCCTCCGGAGTGGTGGCGTTGTCGAGGGCCTCCTGGGCGGCGGCCACATCGGCCTCGGCCTCCGTGACTGCGATCTGCGACGCGGCGACCGCCGCGTCGGCGGCCGCCTTCGCGGCCTCGGCTGCCACCAGCTCGTCGCCCGCCGCGGTGAGGTTCGCCTCGGCTTCGACGAGCGCCGCGTTGGCGGTGTCGAGCCCGGCCTGGGCCTCGTCTCGCACTGCCTCCGCCTCGGAGAGACCCTCCTCGGCCTCGGCCAGCTCCTCTTCCGCGTCCGCCAGGGGCGCCTGCTCGTCGAGAGTCAGGATCTCCTTCAGGGCGTCACGGTCGTTGAAGTCATTGGCTGCGCTGACGGGACCCGCCACCAGCGCGAGCACCAGCGCATGAAGAATGATGATCGGCGTTCGCCGCATGTCCGAACCTCCAGGTTGCATCGATTTCAATCAGATGGGATTCCAGCAGGAGTGGAATGCAACCCGTGTGCCGTGCGGCCGCGATACGGCGATTCCCACACTTCGAACCGGAGCTGCCGGCTGCTGAAACCGGGGTGTGTAGTCGCGTGTCCAATCTGAGCAGACGACTACAGCTCCACTGGAACGAGCTGCCGGTTCTTGCGCAGCGCCGGCACCCCTACCGGCGACGCGAGTCAGCGGCGACCCACCTCGGCGTCCAGCCGGCGCTGCAGGTACTGGCGCACGACGTCGACGACCTCTGCCGCGAGCACCTCGCCGGGGCATAGGAATCCGGCCCAGACCACCTCGCGGCGATCGACGCGGAACGCGGGCGGCTGCGCATCGCATTGCAGCTCGAAGAAGTGGGCGCGATCCTCGGCGGGGCCGACCTGGCTCACGATCTCGCCGGCGTAGTGGAGGGCGGTGGGGCTCGCTTCGATCGAGACCTCTTCGCGCAGCTCGCGGATGGCCGCGTCGCGGGGGGCCTCGCCGCGGTTGAGCCCGCCGGCCGGCAGCGTCAGCCGGCGGCGGTAGGAATTGCGCACGCACAGCACCCGGCCCTCGTGCCAGACGGCCACATAGGAGCCCCGCAACACAGGCCGGCATAGATGCCAGTAGAGACGCTGGAGGCGGAACGCCAGCCGGTAGGCCACCCGCCAGAGGGCATCGAGCCCTCGGCCGGCCAGCGCCGGGTCGGGCTGCTTCGGCTCGGATCCCACCAACGCGGCGCTCCTCGACGCGAGAGTGCCACAGCCCCCGGCATCCGTCGCTCGGGCGGTCCGCTACTTCTGGCAAGCGGACCCGGGCGCGCGGGAATCACGCGCAACGAGGAAGTGGCCGCCCCTGGCACGATCGCGAAAGCCCCCGCTCGCGTTCGTGGCCCACATTGTGCCACCAGGGGCGGCCCACCTTCTCGGTCTCGGGCGGCCGAGCGACGCGGCGGAGCCAAGCTCCGACGCGCCGACCGTCCAACCTCTCCCCCAAAACCGGGAGGAATATGCCACTCCGTCGGAGAACGGGATGTGATCTGCATCACCGATTTTCGCCGTGTCGGCGAGGCCGAAGCCCGAGCCGGTGGATCCTCCCCCCGCTACGTGGCGACGCGGCTCGACCCGCCCTCGAGCGGTCGCACCCACCGGCAGCCACTCGAGGCGCTCGCGGGCCGGCGCAGAGTCTCGAAGCGTCGCGAGCAGGCACCCAGCAGCATCAAGAAGCCACCTCCGACGATCAAGCCCAGGAACGAGGAGGGCTCCGGCGCGTAGACGACCGATTCGTCGTCGTGCCAGGGCACCAGGCACTCGGGATCGGGGTCGCCCTCACCACCCCAGTCGACGCAGTCGTCGTCGTCGTTGTCCTCACCATCATCGCATTGGGGACTTTCCGTGACGGACGAAGGGCTCTCGCAACCCATGTCGGCCGGAAAATCGATCCTGCCGTCGTCATCGTTGTCGATGCCGTCCTCGCAAGCGAGAAGGGGGACGTCCTGAATCGGGTCCCAATCCCCGAAGAGCCACGCCGGCGCCGTGCTCGCGGCTTCAGCAGGAGAGAGCGCCTGAATGATCGGAACGCCGTAGTCGTTGTTGGTGACGGGAAATTCGAGGAGTGGTGTTCCTACCGGCCCAACCGCACTGTAGGAGTCCCACACCAGAGGGGAGACCGTCGAAAGCATCTGCGCGTTGTCGAAGTGAAACACCATCGAGCCAGACGCCTGGATCGGCTCATGGAAGTGGACCACGGGTCTGTTCGCGCCGACATCGAACTCGAACACGTTCCCGATCAGGTAGACGATGGCGTCGGTGTAGAGGTTCGTCGCTCCCGCAGGCCAGACGGGATCCAGGCTCTCGCCGGTGAAGGTGCAGTTCTTGACCACGAGGGCCTCCTGGTCCGCAGGGGCCGTCTCTTCGAGGCCCATCTGGAACAGGAAGTGCCCGCGATCGCGGATCGTCTCGAGCGTCGTGTTCTCGATGAATGCGGAGGTGAAGGATGCGATGAAGTCGCCGCGACCCTGAATGTGAGAGTTGGTGACGTAGACGCGGCCTGGCCCGGGGCCGCCCATGTGGGTCGGCCCGTACATCGTTAGAGTGTCGTGGTCTCCTCGCAGGTGCACGTCGTTCAGGGCGAGGCGATCCCCGAAGTTCATGATCGCAGCGTCCCACTTCCCGCCACTTCCTCCCGGCTCGTCGGCGAGGTTGCGAATCGTCAGCGATCGCACGATGACATCGTCCGCATGATTCGTCAGGACTGGAACGGCAACGAGCTGACCGGCGCCATTGACGTACGACTCGTCGAACTCGATGACCGTCTCCGCTCGGTCGTCTCCGATGAGGAGAAGGCGTTGCTTCGTTTCCGGTACGACGACACTTTCGAAGTAGGTGCCCCGAAGGATCCGGATCACCGACCACTCCAGGCTCTCGTCGGGCACGGCATGGATGGCTTCCTGAACGCTGACGAAGTCACGAGATCCGTCCGGCGAGACCGCGAACGTGACGTCGACTCCGTGGGCGCGAAGAACCACCAGAGCGACCGCTGCGGCGAAACAGACAATCGCCATAGCCCCTGAGGTACGTCCCCTCATGGTGCGCCCTTCGTTCCATGGCCATGAAGAGCTGCATGCATCTTTCATGCCAGGCATGGGGCAACGTGCAGGCGCGACAGCGATGAATGCGGCTCCTGGAGAGCGCGAGGTGCGGCGAACCGCCCCTCCAGTGGTCTGGCGCGGCGGTCCCCAGAGGGGGTCTCTCGGGTCGTTCGAACCATTCTCCCCACGGCGGCGCCACGTGGCAGCCCAGGCGGCTACACCCCCATGTAGGGGCCGCAACCGAGTACCGATCCATCGGAAGCTCCGATGAACATCCGTGTGCGGCCCAGACGGCGCGCTTGGCGCATCGCCCGCTCTTCCGAACGGGACGATCCAGGCATGCGCTCAGGAGGAGGGCATCCCATGTGGGGCAGCGATTGGAGAACGTTGATCTGGGGCGGCGTCACGGTCCCGCTGCTCGGGCCCGGTGGACTCCTGGCGCTCGCTGCCGCACTCCTCGCGACGGCCTGGCTGGCACGACGACGGCACCACGCGACGCTGGCGGGCGCTGCGCTGCTCTGCGCCGTCGTCGCGATTCCCCTGGCCGCCGTCGCGGTCGTCTCGCTACCGCACACCCTCTCGAACGGAACGGTGGCCGATGCCGACGAGGTGAACCAGAACTTCGAAACCATCGTCGGAGATTCTGCGAGGTATCAGCTCACGGTCGTGGGAGCGAGCGCCGGCTTCTCGGCCCCCGTGCCCGCATCCGTCATCGTGCAGCTCTGTGAGGATGACGACGGATGCACGGTCCGGCTGTTCAGCCAGGATCGGAGCCAACCGTTCGATCTTCCCTTCGCGACGGGGCCGTATCGCTTCCAGCACAACGCCCTCTCCCGATGGTCGGCCAGCGACAGGGCGACCCTCCTCACTCAGGCGACGGACGCCGATGGCAACATCAACCACGTCGCGCAGACGGGATCGGGCTGCTTCTTCACGGACGCGGAGTATGTGGGCTTCAGCGGAAGCGATGCCGCCCCCGGGTTCAATCTCCTGCTGTGGAATGGTGGGGTCACGAACCCGAACCGGAAGTGCCAGCTCACCATCACCGACTGGCGCCGTAATCCGCAGGGATCGCCGACGGAATCTGCCGGTCAATCGGTGTACCCGAGGGCTCGAAGCGCACGCCGCGTCTCGCTCGAGATCTCCGGGGCCTCACCCGGTAGCGCGCTCCCGTTCCGCCATTCGGCGAGCAGGCTTGAGAGTCGAGAGGCGTCCGCGGGCTCGCTGTCGTGCAGGTTCGTCGTCTCGCCCGGATCGGCCACGAGATCGTAGAGCTCCGGCGTGGGACGGCTGCTGTGCTCGATCAGCTTCCAACGCCCCTGCCGGACTGCGAACAGCTCGCCCGCCACCTCCAGGCCATCCACGGTGCCCGGCTCGTAGGGGCTGCGGTAGAGGAAGACCTGGCGGCCTTCGGGCGACGATGGGCCGCCCCGCAACGCGTCGGCGAGACTGCGGCCTTCGAGGCCGGACCGCGCCTCGTCGAGGCCCAGCAGATCGAGGAGGGTCGGAGCGACGTCGACGAGCTCGACCGGCTCGGAGAAGCGCCGTCCCGCCTCGATCCGGCCGTCCCAGCGGAAGATCAACGGAACGCGCACGGCCTCCTCGTAGATCGTCAGACCGTGGCGCCAGATCCCATGGTCCATCAGTCCCTCGCCGTGATCCGCCGTGACGACGACCAGGGCGCCGCGCGGAAGCTCGAGCTCGTCGATGGCGAGGAGCAGCCGACCGATCTCCCGATCCGTGAACGAGATCTCCACGTCGTACTGGTCGAGCTGGATCCGGGACAGGGGCCCGAGCCGCCGTGCGACATCGGGGTCCGGGGCGATGCTGAAGCCGGGCTCGAAGCCCTCCGGCGCCTCGTAGGGGGCGTGCGGATCGAAGTAGTGGACGAACAGGAAGAACGGGCGGTCCGGGTCCCGCTCGAGCCAGAGCCACCGCAGCGCGCGATCGGTGGCTGCATTGGCCCGCCGGTCGAAGCCCTGGCGGATCGGATGGCCCAGCCATTCGTCCACACTGACCGAGGCGTGCTCCGCATCGAAGTCGTCGAGCCAGGTGTCGAACCCCTGGTCCAGGCCGAAACGCCGGTCGAGAACGAAGGAGCTGGCGACCCCCGCGGTCTGATAGCCGCGTCCGGCCAGCATCTCGGCCAGGGTCCGAGCGCCGCCGTCCAGCGAAAAGCCGTTCTTGAGCAGCCCATGGGTCAACGGGCAGGTCCCGGTGAACAGCGAGGCGTGGCTGGGGCCCGTGGAGGACGTGGGCGCGTAGGCGGACTCGAAGACCGCGCCCCGGGCAGCGAGCTTCGCGAGGACCGGCGTCGTCTCGCGGGCGTATCCGTGAACCGAGGTGTGGTCCGCTCGGAGCGTGTCGATGCTGATCAGGACGACGTTGGGGAGCGTCGACGGCGGGTCTCGGGGCTCCGGCGAGCAGGAAGCGAGCGGCAGGAGCAATGCCAGGCCGAGCAGCACCCCGGTCCGCACGGTTGCCCCTGTCCCCGGCCCAAGACGCATCCCCGTTCTCTCCCCCGGGCCGTCATGGTAACCACGGCGCAGTGGTATGCTCGGCGCACGCCCACTCCCGAGGAGGAAGCCATGGCCAGGGTCGACGTCGGCAGGATGTTCGAAGCGATGCGACCCCAGCTCGAGCGCGACGAGGCCGAGGGCAGGCTGGCGGGACTCACCGTCGAGGACCTGGCCGACGCCGTCTCCCGTCCCGGGGCCGCCGAGACGATTGCCGAGACCCTGGCCCTGGAGGCGGGCTCGGTGAAGCCGGGCGAGACGGCGCCGGACTTCACTCTGCCCTGGCTCCCCGGTTCCGGGGAGGGACGCGGCGCGACGGTTACTCTCTCGGACCACTTCGGCAAGCAACCGGTGGCGCTGGTCTTCGGCAGCTACACGTGACCCCCCTTCCGGGCCCAGGCTGGGACCCTCAATCGTATCTACCGACGCTTCCAGGATCGGGTGGGCTTCTACGCCGTCTACATCAAGGAGATCCACCCGACCGACGGCTGGCAGGTGAAGGAGAACGAGCGCGACGCCGTGCTCGTGCGTCAGCATCGCTCGATGGACGAGCGCGTGGAGGTCGGGGAGGCTTGCATGCTGAAGCTCGCCCTGGAGCTGCCGGCGGTGGTGGACGAGATGGACGACGCCGTGGCGAAGGCCTACGCGGCCATGCCCGAGCGGCTCTACCTGATCGGCAGCGACGGCCGGATCGCCTACAAGGGCGGCCAGGGTCCCATGTTCTTCCGCCCGGACGAGTGGGAGCAGGCGATCGAGACCCATCTGGGCGCCTGAGTCCGGTTCCCGACGTGTCGAATCGCCCGGAGCGCAACGCGTGAATCGAGCTCCGGACACCCCGCGCAGCGACGTGCCCGCGCTCGCCCTGGTCTTCGCCCTGGCGCTGGCCTTCGAGATCGCGATCTCCCTCGCCGGTATCCGCAACAACCGCATCGCGCTGCCGCAGCTCGCCGTCTTCTTCGACGGCCACCTCTATCTGGAGATCGCCCGCTCCTTCCCCCTGCCCTACGCGGCCGAGGGGCTCGCCTATCAGGGGCACGCCCCCGCCTACCCGGCCCTGGTCGCCCTGCTGCGCTGGAGCTCCGGCGGCCTCGCGAGCTGGGGCGTGGCCGGCCTGCTCGGCGCCTGGCTGCCCGCGGCGCTCTCCGCCGCCGTCTTCTACGACATCGCGAAGCGGGTCGCCCCCGCGCCCCTGGGTGCGACCCTGCTCTTCATCGCGGCGAACCCGCGCTGGGCCATGCTGGGCGCCACGCCCCACTCCGAACCGCTGGCAATGCTCCTCAGCCTGGCGTGCCTCAGTGCGTACCTGCGCGGAGCCCTCGGCTGGAGCGTCGCCTGGCTCTCGCTCGCCGCGCTGGCGCGCTTCCCGGCCATCCTGCTGGGCGCATCCCTGGCCCTCGGCGTGCTGTGGATCCGGGGCGACCGTCGGCCGTCGCGCTGGCTCGTGCTGGCGGCGCCGCTGGTCACCTTCGCCCTCTACAACCTCTACCTCGAGCTCCGCATCCCGGACTTCGCGGGCATCGTCGGAGCCCACGCCGTCTGGTGGGACACGGGTTGGACCTGGCCCTTCGCGGAGCTGCTCACCCACGCCGCGAGCCTGAACCGCAGCGCCGCACTGCCGACGGCCCAGCTGACCTTCGCGCTGCTGGCGCTCTACACCCTGGCGCTGGGGCTCGGCTTCTGGCGACAGCCGCGTGAGCACTGGATCCTGCCGCTTTGGGTGGCACCGATCCTGCTCTTCCACGTCTCGCTCACGGGTCAGGTGGGCGCCGCGGACTTCGCGCGGCTGGCGGTCCTCGCCTGGCCCGCCGCCCTGCTGGTGGTCTGGACCCGCGCCTGCGGCTGGCTCGAGCCGCGCCTTTCGTCCGGAGCAGCGCTCGCGGCCAGCGCCGCGATCACCCTCGCCGCCGCTACCCTCTCCTTCAACGTCGCGACCGGACACATCGCTCTCGCCGTATTCGGCCAGCGCAGCAGCCAGGCCTACCTCGAGCAGGCGATGTCTCGGCTCGACGACGACGAGACCCACTGGGTGGACTTCGGGGCCTACGCGCGAGACGCTGCGCGCAGGCAGCGCGGGCCGAAGGCGCGGCCTCAGTCGCCGTAGCCCAGGGCGCGCAGAGCCTCGAGCTCGTCGGGATCCGGGGTCCGGGCCGGTAGGGGCGCGCGGGGCTCGAGCTCCGCACGCCGGGCCGCGAGATGGTCGCGCAGCTGCTGCAACGCACGGGGCCGGGCCGCGGCCAGGTTGCGACGCTCGTCGGGCAGCAGGAAGAGCTCCTCCTCCGGAGCATCGCCCTCGGAGCGCACGTAGAGGTATTCGTCCCGGGCCAGGCCGGCGCGCTCCGCACTCGACGCCTTGCGGGTGGTCACGAAGTAGGCCCCCGACTCCGGCGCATCGCGATCGCGCAGGTCGCGTCCGCGCAGCCCGCGGAGCTCGAGCCCGAAGAGCTCCGCCAGGGTCGGCGCCAGGTCCACCAGGCTCGCGATCTCGAAGCGCGCACGCATGGGCTCCCCCGGAATCCGCAGCAGCAGCGGGATGCGCAGCGCCGCCTCGTCGAGCCGCTCGCCGTGGGCGAACCAGTAGCCGCGCTCGCCGAGCGCCTCGCCGTGGTCCGCCGTGAACACGACGGCACTCTCCTGGAGGAGGCCCCGGCTGCGCAGCGCCTCGAACAGGCGCCCGATCTCCGCATCCATGTAGGCGATCTCGCCGTCGTAGCCGGCGCGGTAGAAGGCCACCTCGCGCTCGTCGCCGATCCGCTGATAGGGAGGGATCACACCTCCGCCGCCGGGCTGGAGCCCCAGCAGGGTCCTCCCCCCCGGCGCGTCGCGCTCCGCCTCGAGATAGCGCTCGCGCAGACCCGAAGGCGGCGTATAGGGCCCGTGGGGATCCTGATAGTGGACCCAGAGGAAGATGCGCTCGGCGCCGCGCTCGCGCAGCGTGTCGACGGCGGCGAGGGCCGCGTCGGTGGTGGGGCCCGCCACGCGCTCGGGCACATCCCGCCCGCGCTCGCGCTGGGGGAAGCGGGCGTCGTAGAGATCGAAGCCGCGGTCGAGGCCGGTGATCGGACGCAGCACGAAGTTCCCAACCGCGGCCGCCGTGCCGAAGCCTCGGGCGCGAAAGGCCTCGGCCAGGGTCCCGACGTCGTCGGGCAGACGTCCCAGGTTGCTGCGGATCCCCAGCTCCTCGGGATGGCGACCCGTGTGCAGGCTCGCCACCGAGGGCAGGGTGAAGGGCGCCGTCGCGTAGGCGCGCTCGAAGCGGGTGCTCTGGTCGGCCAGCGCATCGAGCGCCGGCGTCAGATCGAGCGTGTGTCCGTAGCTTCCCAGGTGATCCGCACGCAGCGTGTCCGCGCTGATCAGGACCAGGTGCCGCGGCGCGTCCGGCGCCCCACCACAGCCCGAGCCGGCCAGACAGATCCCGAGAGCGAGTGCGCTGCGCCGAATGCAGGCGACGGGATTCCAGGCGCTCCAGACCACGAGCTCCGGAGTCTAGCGTCCGTACGTGGGCGACCGGCACCCGACCCCGTCCTACAACCGGCGGCCGGGACGTCCGATACGCCTCCCGGGACCATTGCCGAGACGGGGGAGGGGAGATGCAGCGCCGGGAGGGCGCCGTGATCGGCGCGTGGCTCGCCGTCGCGGCCGTCGAGCTCTACTTCGCCGCCCTCGGCTTCCAGCGCCCACGCGCCTGGCAGGCCGGCGCGGAGGTCGTGGCCCTGGCGGGCCTCGGCTTCTGCCAGGTGCGCCTGCTGCCGGAGGGCTGGCCCCGCTCTCCACTCTGGGCCGGGATCGTCGTCGCGGCGGGGACCGCCCTCGTCTTCGGACCGGACGATCCCTTCGCCTTCGCCTGCTTCGCCCTGGGCCTGGTCGTCGCCTGCGCTGCCGTCGTCCGTCGCATCGAGGCGCGCTGGCGGGTCGGCTGGGTGGGCGGTCTCGCGGTGGCCGTGCTGGGGGCGACGGCGGCGCGCCATCAGGTGCTGGTGCACTCCCCACGCCAGGACGCCCAGGGCGCTGTCGCAGCGGCACCGCTCCGGCAGCTCGTGGCCGAGCTCGGCGCGTGGCTCCCGCGAGCGCAGCGCGCCCCGCGAAGCGAGGGCCCCCCGATCGTGGTCCTCTCGATCGACACACTGCGCGCCGACCACATGCGGACGATGGAGAGCTGGCGGCGACTCGCCCGCCGGGGCGCCAGCTGGGAGCGGGCGATGTCCACCTCGTCCTGGACGCTGCCCGCCATGGCCTCGCTCCAGACCGGCCTCGCGCCCGCCGACCACGGCGCGGGCTTCTCCGAGCGGGGAGCCCTCCAGCCCCTGACGCCCGACGTCGAGCCCCTGGCCCGGCAGCTCTCGGACGCGGGCTACCTCACCGCGGCGGTGCTGACGAACTCCTGGCTCGTGCCCGCCATGGGCTTCGACCGCGGCTTCCAGCACTACGCCCACGTGAACACGTCCTTCCACCATCGCCTGCTGCTGGCGGGCTTCCCGCGGCGCCCGCTCCCCCACACCGCCGAGGCGGTCGTCGATCGCGCCCTCCACTGGCTCGAGTCGGCACCCCCGCGCGGCTTCTACCTGTGGGTGCACCTGGTCGATCCCCATCTCCCCTATCTCCACGCCGAGCCGGGATCGCTGGAGGCGAAGGTCTCGGACGAGACGCTGCGAACCGGTGAGCGACTCGGGCCGGAGGAGCGCGAGCGGATCCGCCGCGCCTACGCCGCCGAGGTGGCCTACGCGGATCGACACCTCATGCGCCTGCTCGACGCGCTCGAGGAGCGCCGCGTGCTCGACGAGGGCGTCGTCGTGCTCACCGCCGATCACGGCGAGGAGCTCTGGGACCGGGGCGCCACGGGCCACGGCCACCAGCACCATCCCGAGGTCGTCGACGTGGGTCTCGCCCTGGTGGCGCCCGGTGTGGCGGCGGGACCGCGCGGCGGGCTGGCCTCGCTGATGGACGTGGCGCCGACGCTGCGCGTGCTGGCGGGCCTCCCGCCTGCGGGCATCGACCTGCGCCGCCCGATTCCCGAGGATCGGATCGCCGTGGCCCACGGCAACGCCTACTTCGAGGTGCAGCGCAGCGTGCGGCAGGGATCGCGCCGCGTCGTGGTGGTGGGGGCCGAGGCGCGGGAGCTGCGCTGCTCGGATCGACGGCTCGATCCCGAGGAGCGCCACCCCACGCCCTGTCCCCCCGGAGACACACTCGCCGGTGTGGCGCGCGGCGTCGCCGATCCGGCCGAAGGCGAGGTGGCGGAACTGCCCGTGCACGCGCTCCGGGCGTTGGGATATGTGGTCGACTAGCCGGGGCTCTCCCGGGAGGACGCGCGAGCGTGCAGGACTGGTGGCGCCACGGCGGCGGGCGTCCCGGCCGCTTCTTCGACACACTCCACGGCAACATGCGCGCATCCCGCGGCCTCGGCTCCGAGCGGTGAGCTCCCTGGCGCTGATGCGCTGGCTCGAGTCCGCGCCGGAGCGCTACGACGCGGGCATGCGCTGGATCACCCTGGGGTGCTCCGCGCAGGTGCAGGCCGCGGCGGCCGAGGCAGCGGCGCCGACGGCGGGGCTCGCCGTGCTCGAGATCGGCTGCGGCACCGGGGCCCTCACCGAGCGCCTGCTCCAGCGCGGAGCGCGGGTGACGGCGGTGGACCAGAGCGCGGCCATGCTCGAGCAGGCCCGGTCACGGCTCGCCGGAGTGGCCTGCGATGCGCTGCGCTGGTCGGAGCACACGGCGGCGGAGATCGATTCCCTGCCCGAGGCAGCATTCGACGCCGTGGTGGCGAGCTTCGCGCTCTCGGAGATGTCGCCCTCGGAGCGGCGCTACGTGCTCGCCCAGACCCGCGGCCGTCTCCGTGTCGGCGGGCGGCTCGTCGTGGGCGACGAGGTGGTTCCCGGGCATCTCCTGCAACGGCTCGTCTTCAGCGGCCTTCGCATCCCCCAGGCTGCCGTCGCCTGGCTCGTGGCGGGATCGGTCTCGAAGCCGATTCCGGATCTGGCTGCGGAGGTCGGAGAAGCGGGGCTCGTCGTCCGCAGCGAGCGACGCTGGCTCGGCGGAAGCCTGGCCCTGGTGGTGGGCGAGCGACGCGCATGAGCACCTGGGGCGAGCGCCTCCGGGACCTCCTGCAGTCGGCCTTCCGACTCGCTCCCTGGCCGACCGAGGCTGGCCTGCGCGCCGTCGGATCGCCGGACGCATCGAGTCCGGTGCTGATCACGGGCAACTACGACCTCACCGTTCGCCGGGTCGTTCGCGCGCTGGACGGCCTCGACGCCTGGCTCGTGATCGCTCCCAGCCAGGGCATCAACGTCTGGTGCGCCGCAGCCGGAGGGCACCTCTCGACCCATCAGGTCGTGACGGCCCTCAAGACCTCGGGGGTGGCCGAGCAGGTGAAGCACCGTCGCGCGGTGCTGCCCCAGCTCGCGGCCACCGGCGTCCGCAGCGTCGAGGTCTCGCGGCGCTGCGGCTGGCAGGTCCGCTTCGGACCGGTCCGTGCCGAAGACATCCCGGAGTACCTGGCCCGGGACGGGCGCAAGACCGACGCCATGCGCCGCGTTCGCTTCGACACGACCGACCGCATCGAGATGGCCTGGATGTGGGCCGCACCGACGGCGCTGGTCGTCGCACTCGCGGCCGCGCTCCTCCATCCGCCGTGGATCCTGACCGGCGTGGCGCTCACCCTCGCGCTCTCCTTCGCCGTGTTCCTCGTCTACGACCGGCTGCCCGAGCCGCGACGCCCGATCTTCGGCGGCGTCGCCGTGGCGCTGACCCTGGTCGGTGTATCCATCGCCGACGGCGGTGGCCCGGCGTGGATCACAGCACCGCTGACGACCGCCTTCCTGACGGCACTGCTCACCTTCGACCATCCGGGATCGACGCCCATCGAGGGGGGCGCCCACTTCACCGAGCGCGCCTGGCGGATCGCCTTCGACCGCGAGCGCTGCCGCGGCGTCTACGCCTGCTGGGAGGTCTGCCCGGAGGCCTGCTTCGATAAGCTCGAGAGCGAGCGCAAGGTGGCCCTCGCCCGCGAAGACCGCTGCATCCGCTGCGGTGCCTGCGTGGTGCAGTGCCCGACGGACGCGCTGGCCTTCGAGGACGCCTCGGGCGCCCGCATCGAGCCGGACGTCGTGCGTCGCTTCAAGCTGAACCTGCTGGGCCGCCGCGTGGTCGACGCCGGCGCCCCGGAGCGGGCGGACTGAGCGCGGTTACCCGGCGGGTGCCGCCCGCGCCAGGATCGTGTCGAGTTCCTCCTCGGCGCAGAGCGTTCCGAAGGCGAAGCCGCCGTCCCGTCCGAGCCGGCTCGCGCAGAAGGCGTCGGCCACGGCGGACGGCGCGAACCTCACGAGCAGCGACGCCTGGAGCGCCAGCGCCGCGCGCTCCACCAGGCGTCGTGCGACGGGCTCCATGTCGCCGGGGTAGGCGAGATCGTGCTCCAGCTCGTCGGTGAGGGCGTCGAGCGCCGCGTTTCCGCCCCGGGCCAGCCGCAGCTCGTCGATCAGCGCCGGTCCGGTATCGGGCTCACGGGTCAGCGCGCGCAGCACGTCGAGACAGATCACGTTGCCCGAGCCCTCCCAGATGGCGTTGACCGGCGCCTCCCTGTAGAGCCGCGGCAGGATCGACTCCTCCACGTAGCCGTTGCCGCCGAGACACTCCATCGCCTCGTAGATCATGGCCGGCGCGCGCTTGCACACCCAGTACTTCCCCACCGCCGTGGCGATGCGCGCGAAGGCCCGCGCCGCGACGTCGCCGGGCGCCTCGTCGTAGGCCCGGGCGAGCCGCAGCATCAGCGCGGTGGCGGCCTCGCTCTCGAGCGCCAGGTCGGCGAGCACGTTGCGCATCAGCGGCTGGTCCCACAGGCGCCGGCCGAAGGCCTCCCGGTGGCTGACGTGGTGCATCGCCTGGGCCACGGCCTGTCGCATCAGCCCCGCGCTTCCGGAGACGCAGTCGAGGCGCGTGTGGTGGACCATGTCGAGGATGGTGCGCACCCCGCGACCCTCCTCACCCACCCGACGCGCCCAGGTCCCGCGGAACTCGACCTCGCTCGAGGCATTCGAGCGATTGCCGAGCTTCTCCTTCAGGCGCTGCAGCGCGAAGGGGTTGCGCGAGCCGTCGGGCAGGATCCGGGGGACGAAGAAGCAGGTCAGCCCACGCAGCGTCTGCGCCAGGGTGAGGAAGGCGTCGGACATCGGCGCCGAGCAGAACCACTTGTGTCCGACCAGTGCGTAGGCGTCGTCCGACCCGAGGGGCGTGGCCGAGGTGGTGTTGGTCCGGACGTCGCTGCCGCCCTGCTTCTCGGTCATGGCCATGCCCACCAGCACGCCGCCCTTCTCGCGCGCGGGCCGAAGCTCCGGCTCGTAGCGCGTCCCGCAGACGAGGGACTCCCACTCCGCCGCCAGCTCGGGCTCGTGGCGCAGGGCCGGTACACAGGCGAAGGTCATGGTGATGGGACAGCAGGCTCCGCTCTCCACCTGGGAGAGCAGCGAGTGGAGCGTGCTGCGCACCACGTGGGCCCCCGGTCGCAGGTCGCGCCAGGGCAGACAGTGGACCTCGTGCTCGAAGGCCAGCCCCATGATCTCGTGCCAGGCGGGATGGAACTCCACCTCGTCTATGCGGTGCCCGCTGCGATCGTGGGTCGTGAGCTGGGGCGGGAAGCGATTCGCATCGCGCCCGAGGGCCTGGGTCTCGGCGCTGCCCGTGACCCGGCCGAAGTCGCTGAGCCGACTCTCCGCCCAGTCGCCGCCTTCACGGGCCACGCCCTCCTGCAGGGCGACGTCGGAGCCGTAGAGATCGACGTCCTCGAACGGCGGCGCCTGGTTCGTGACGTCGTGGGTGTGGAAGCGATCGATCGACAGGGGAGCAGCCTCCGGAAGCTCCTCGATGCTAGCGATTCGACTTCGCCCGGGCTTCGTACTCGCTGCGCGTGCCGCCCGTCGCGGCGCTTGCGCGCTCGAGGACGGTAAGCCTTCGATGCCCGGTGGCCGGCGACTGCGCGATCAGTGCAGTCGGCTGCGCCAGGTCGAGGCCAGGTCGCGAAGCGCTCCCTGGAGCGAGGGGTGGTCGCGGCGCCGCGTCTTCTTGCCGGAACGGGCGTCCTCCACGACGTAGCCACGCGCCTTCCCATCGGCGGCACGGACGCGCACGGTCCGTCCCTTCTCCTTCAGTCGAGCTCCGAAGACGAGCGGTCGCAGGGCCACGTCGATTCCTCCCAGGGCGCCGGCCGACGGGCCGGGCCTCCCATGGATCGGAGGACGGGCGCCTTCCTTGAGGGAAATCGACGGCTTGAGGCCGGATTCTGCCGGCTCCTGAGGGGTTCCCCTTTGCGTTCGGGGAGTTGCGCATAGGCCTCCCGACCGGATGCGGGCGCTCCCGAGCGCGATTCCGCGAACACGCCGCGCGCAGTGCGCGTTCCGGGAGGGCCCGGCGGGTGGAGGAGGCTTCAGGCCTGGCGCTTGCGCCGGCGGGTGCCGAGGGCGAGCAGGCCCAGCGCCAGCAGCCCGCCCGTCGACGGCTCGGGCACGGTCCCGAAGGCGCTGTCTTCCATGCCCGGGGCCTCGGGGTCGTCGGGGCCGTTGACGAACTTGGCGGCCACCGTGTAGCCGTTGGCGTTCGGCACCACGAAGTCTGCCCCGGTGACGGCTCCGATCGACGAGATGGCGAGCAGGAAGACCACGTTCTGACCGGGCATGACGATCCCCGGGCTCATCTCTCCGACGCCGTCGCGAAGCGCGTAGTCGAAGCTCCCGAACCCGTCCGCGGTGAGGCCGGTCTCGACGGGACTCCAGAGCACGGCGACGTCGCCGTTCACCGAGTGGGTCGCGCTCAGCAGGCTCAGACCCGTGACGGTGCCGGTGGCGTTGAAGAAGACCTGGTTGATGTTGAAGAGCGCGTCACCGCCCTGTCCCACCGAGGGGTTCGTCAGGGTGATCCGGAGCTCGTCGCCGGCGTTGCCGCCGTCGAATTCGCCGACCTCGAAGTCGACGGTCGCGTCGAGCTGGGACGACGGCGTGGCGTCGCTCGAGACGCTGCTCAGGCTGACCGAGGCAGCAAGCGCGGCGCTACTGGCGAGCAGCACCCCGAGTCCCAGCGACATGCGGAAGAACCAGGAGATCTGACGTGTGATCAGCATGAGCAACCCCTTCCCAAAGGCGTTCATGCATTCTCAACCCATGCCCGGCAACCAACAAGCAATATCTTGCCCTCGCGCCCGGAATTCCTCCTCTTTCCCGAGGGGTTACACCCCCTGGGTAAGGAGAGAGGGGCCGGGCGTTCACTGGCGGAGGCAGCCCCGGGGACGCGCGTCCGCGTGCTGGTGGCGATCGAACGGCAGCGAAGCATCGGGGCCGCCGACCTCCTGCCTTTCCCGGGCCCGGACGCCGAGATCCACGCCGACGACGTGCTCGTCGCCTCGGCAGAGCGCGACCACGCCCGCGAACTCGTCGAGTCCCACGGCCTCGTCGAGCTCCCCATCGCCCAGGGGGATCGCGAGCTCTGGAATGCCGAGGTCGGTCTGGCGGTCGTGCTGGTCCACCCCGGGTCGAAGCTCCAGGGACGCAGCCTGCGGGAGTCGGAGCTCCGCTCCGGTCACGGGCTGCACGTGCTCGGCCTCGGCCGCCTTCGTCACGCCGGTCTCGTCACCGGTCGTCACGCTGGTGGTCGCGCCCGAGATCTACCGCTTCACCGACTTCGCAAAGGTCGGGCTTCCGCTCCGGGTGCTGACCTGGGCGACGACGCTTCTGGTGGCACCCCTCTTCCTGCCCTCCTGAGGGCGGCGAGGCACTTCAGGGTTTCGGAACGCAGGCGCCGAGCCCGACGATGGCGAAGCCGTCACCGGCGGCCGCCAGCGTCATGGTTCCCTCCGGGTCCATGACCGAGATGGTCCAACCCGCGCCGTCGCGCTCGTCCTTCCGACCGTCCTCGGCGCCCTGGATGATCAGCTTGCCGTCGACGTTCGCCTCGACACTCTTGATGACCGACTTCCGGGGCGACTCCTGACCGGCACGGGTGATCAACTTCTTGCCGAAGTCGACCTCGAACTGGCTCACCCCCCCGATCTCATCGGCTGTGACCGACGCGCAGCCGTTGGGCGGACTGCACTCGTAGAGCTGATGGACGGAGCAGAGCAGTGTGTCCTTGCCGTCGAAGAAGCTGGCCTGCGCGCTGAACGGGCCGAGGACCAGCAGGGCGATGAGACTGATGCGGAAGTACATGACCTGATGCTCTCCTATCGAAGGGTGTCGCCGCGGCCTTCCATGCAGGCCCTGAATGCGGAGCGGGTGGCCGCCACGCCGGTCGTTCGCCGACCCGTGGCGCGCACACGGCGCCCGCTGAGCGCGTAGTATGCCCGATCTCCGCGGGGCTCGAACCCCGTTCGGTGCGACGGCAGCATGCGCTTCGGCCCGACGCATCATCGTCTAGCTGGAGGCGGTGGCACTTGCATGAGCCGTCGGCTCGAGGGCCAGGTAACGAACGCCATCAGAAGCCCTGACAGGAGCTCCAATGCTCCGGTCAGGGCAGGAACTCCGACGGGGCCCACTCGCACGCGAACCCAGTCGGCCACCACCAGCAGCGCGCCCTCCCGCGTGGCCGATCCGACGCGGTGCGCCGAACGACACCTCCCCGCCAGAGATCTGCAGCGAGCCCTCGCGACCGGGTCCCTTCCGGACGAAGCTCTCACCGTCGAACGAGGCCCGCCCTGCTTCGATCCGGAGCGACGCCGGCGATTCGGGGGAGATGCCGATCAGGGTCCACCCGTCCACGCGAATCGAGCCGTCGACGAGCCGATAGCTCCCCTCGTAAACGTCGAAGAGGCGATGGGTCGTCACCTCCCCGCCCTGTTGGAGCGTCGTCCCCTTGTTCGTGAAGTGAACGAGGAGAAGCTCGGCTCCCGCCAGGAGCCAGAGCGCCGAGTCGGAGGAGACGACCATTCGCCCTCGCGCGACCGCACGAGGCCCGAAACTCACGCGAGATCCCGTTCCTCATCTCGCGCGGCGGTCCGGGAGCTCGGGCTTTCCGTCCGGGCCACTGCGCCGATCGAAGGCGGCGGGCGAGGTCCCCCGGACGGGACGCTCGGTCGCGGCGAGGGCCGCCGTCTCGGCGGCCCCCGGGGCATCTCCGGCGTCTGTGGCGCGCCCGGCACGACTCGAACGTGCGACCTTCAGGTCCGCAACCTGACGCTCTATCCAACTGAGCTACGGGCGCCCGGAGAAGCGAGGCCGAAGCGTAGCGAACCCCCCGGCAAAATCCGTGGCGCTCGAGGAGCCTGGCTCGAACCCGTCCCCAGGCCCAAAATGCCTCGCTGCGGCGGCGGGATCCCGGGAATCCCCAGAGCCGCGACCGGGCCCCGGCTGGCGGGACCGCCTTCGGGCCGGCTCGACCCCATGACCGAAGAGCTCTCCCTCCAGGCGCTCTGCCTGGTGCAGCTCCAACTGGAAGCTCGGCCGCTCGGTCGAGAACCTCCCGTCGACGTGCGACCCCACGAAGCCTGGGGAAGCATTCGAGACACGCGGCTCACTCGACGTATCCCAGTGCCCGGAGCATCTCGGAGAGCACCGGAGTGATCGCCTCTGCCTCGACCATCGGCCGCGCCGTCCGCATGTAGCCCCGGATCCGATCCTTCTCGGCGATTCCGGGCGGGGAGCGAGGCGTCCACTCTTCACCGGTCGGCCACGCATAGCCTTCCCAACGCGGATTCATGCTCGGCGCTTCCGCGAGATCGACGGACTTCCAGGCCCCGCGCAGCCCGTGGACCCGGATGAAGCCGTCGGGTCCATAGGCGCTCAAGTCGTGGCCGTCGTCGCAGTAGACGAGCCGGTCGGGCATCGGGGCGGAGCCGCGCAGGATCGGGCCGAGCGCGATGCCGCTGATCTCGGTCGGCACCTCGAGCCCCGCCAGCTCGAGAAGCGTCGGCAGGATGTCGACGTGGTGCACGGTCCGCGTGCTGCGCCCAGGTGTGAGCCCGGGGGCGCGGAGGATGAGGGGGACGTGCGCCTGGTCCGGAGTCGTCGAGCTTCCGTGAACGAAGTAGCGGTCCTCCTCTCCGAGGCTCTCGCCGTGATCGCTGGTCAGAACCACGATCGACTCCGCAGGATCGGTCGCGGCATCGAACGCCGAGACGAGCTGCCCGATCCTCGAGTCGGCGTACGCGATCTCCTCGACGTAGCGCGATTCGTAGATGCTGGGAAGCCTGAGGTCTCCCAGCTTCTGATAAGACGGGATGCCACCGCTTCCGATGGGTGTATCGAGCACGTGAAGCGGGCGCTCTCCAGCGCGCGGATCGATACGGAAGCGACCCCGAAACTCCGTAGGGGGTGTGTACGGGCCGTGGGGATCCTGATAGTGAACCCACAGGAAGGTCGGTCGCGGGTCTTCTCTGTCGAGCCATGCCAGCGCGCGCTCGGTCGTCTGCTCGGCGATCCGCTCGAAGATCTCTTCTCGGTTCTGCTCCGGTTCCGGAAGCTCGTCGTCGTAGTGGTCGAAGCCGCGATCGAACCCGGTGCGGCGTTGCAGCACGACATTGCCTACGAATGCGGCCGTGCGGTAGCCGGCTTGCGAGAAGCGTTCGGCGAGCGTCGACATGCCTTCGATCCGGGTCCCACCGTTGTCGAAGCCGATCGTGTGCTCGCGCGTGTAGCGCGAGGTCATGATCGCAGCGTGAGACGGAGCGGTGAAGCTCGCCCCCGAGATGGCGCGTGTGAACAGGACCCCGCTCTCGGCCAGCCGGTCGACCGCCGGACTCACGTCCAGCCCGAACCCGTACGCTCCGAGGCGATCGGCGCGCAAGGTATCGACCGTGATCAGCAGGACATCGGGCGCCTGCTCCACGCCGGGCGGTTCGCCGCATGCCGACCAAAGGACCACGGCCAGCAGCAACGATCCTCGCAAAGACGACCTGGCAATCATCTCGTTCGGCTCGGAGTGTCACGACTGGAGATGCCAGGTTCAGCCACCGACCGATGATAATGGATTGGGCAGGTCGGAAGTCCAGGCCGCGCTGCCGGTGGCAGGTCCGCGAAGGAGCGGTCAGGTCGAACGCAACCGGGTGCCCCGCCGGGGGTCACGACTCAACGCGAAGCCGCGAGGCTCTCCCGGAGAGTGCTCTCGAGCAGCCTCGCAAGGGCCCGTTGCCGCGGCGCCGAAGCGACGGCGCGCTGGTTGAGCTCCAGCTCGAGCCCGAGATAGCGACGGGCTCCGAACTCGCGGCGCAGCGTCGTCGTGAGGCCGTCACTGTTGCCGCGGTAGGGCGCGTTGCGTCGCACCTGCGAGCTCGAGAGGTGCTCGCGCAGCCGCCTCTGCCAGGCGATGGCGAGCCCTCGCTCCAGCGGTCGCCCGGGGTCGTAGAGGATGCCGATCGTGCAGCGCCGCGGCACCCCCTTCCACACGGGCGTAAAGCTGTGCACCGCCAGGTGCAGCGTCGTCCCGCGATTCGCAGTCACTGCGGCGCGCACGCGATCCCGGTGGCGGCGGTGGTAGCGCGCGAGCAGCCGCATCCGCCCGTCCCGGGGGAGCGGGCGCGTGACCTCCGAGAAGACGGCCGGATGGTGGGACGAACGATTCGGGTCCACCAGCAGGCGCGTGGTCGAGCTGAAGAGGAGCGGCGCTTCCAGCGACCGGGCGAGGTGGCGCGCCACCGGGAGCGCTCCGCGATCGAAGCCGCGGTGGGAGCCGAGGAGCGCCTGACGGTCGGCGAAGAGGCTCCGGTATGCGCGCGGCACCCGGTTGCCCGCGTGTTCGCAGCTGATCAGCAGGCTGGGCTCAGCCCGCGGCACGGAAGAGGGCTCCATTCCGGAGGCACTCGGCGAGCTCCCGATACACGAGACCCAGGGCCTCGCGCGTGGGTTCCACGCCCACGCGCCGCAGGATCCGTCGCGCGAGACTGCCCTCCTCGAGGAGCACCTGCAGCGCGGGTGCGTGCTCGGCGAGCTCCGGATCCGGAAGGACGTGACGCTCGAGGAGCACGCGCCAGGCGTCGCGTGCCGATCGAACCCCGGGATCGATGCCGAGGGCCGCCAGGTAGCTCCGATCGTCCAGCTTCGCCGACTCGGCCTCGGCCGTCGTCCGCTCGAGGATCCCGACCAGCGCGCCCGTCTCCAGCTCGCGCAGGCGGCGCTGCTGCTCCGCTTCGACGTCACAGAGGGCCCGTAGCACCCCGCCGACCGCGGCCGCGATGGCGAGGTCCGCCTGCGGGCACTCCTGCACGTCGAGCACGCGGATCTCGAGCGCCATCCGGTCGAAGCGCGCGATGCAGCCGCGTGCATTGACCCACTCGTGGCGGAGCACACCCCCCGGATCCAGCGGGGCGAGGTCCGCGTAGATCCGCTCCAGCAGCGCCTCGTAATCGGCCCGGCTGAAGACCGGCTCGGGAATCACGCTCGCCGTCACCGAAGGCACCCGGCGCGCATTGCTGCGATACACGTCCAGTCGGGTGTCGAGACTCCGGGGGTGGCGCCCCTCCACGAACGGCGAGGCCGCCGCGAGGGCGGGGAGCAGTGGGAGCAGCGCCCGCGCCGCGGCATGCAGGCGGGCGAACTCGTCGTCGCTGGAGAAGGGCAGGTTCAGGTGCGCGCTCTGGAGGTTCGCCCAGCCGTGCCCCCGGCAGTCGAAGATGCGGTCGAAGGTCTCGTAGATCACCCGGTCGTCGTGTGGCCAGACCTCCCACTCGCGATCCGGATCCATCCAAGGGTGCATGGCGGTCGGGAGCAGTCTCGCCGCGAAGCGATCGAGGTGCTCCTCGATGCGCGCGATCTCGCCGGAGAAGCCGCCCGCGAGACCCTGCAGGCGGGCCGCAGGGCCGTTGGTCTTCAGCTCGATCACGTGCCGCGACAGCTCGTTGGACCACGCGAAGGTCCCTCGCTCCAACTCGTTCACGACAGATCCGTGCTCTGCGGCGATCAAGAGGTCGGCGATCGGCCGCACGCCGAGCGTCGCATCGTCGACGATCATGTACTCGAGCTCGATGCCGTAGCCCTCGAACAGGCCCAGCGCGGAAGCCTCAGTCGCCACGCGGTGCCGCTCCCGAGCCGCGCGCGTCGAGGCGCTGCCGGAACCAGTCCATCACCGCGACGTAGAGGTCCTCGCCGAGCACGGCGTCCTCGCAGCCCGCGTCGACGTTCGGGTTGTCGTTGACCTCGATCACCAGGAAGCGCCCCTGGGCCTCCTTGATATCGACCCCGTAGAAGCCGTCGCCGATCAGCGCGGCGGCGCGGGTGCCGATCTCGAGCGCCTCGCGGGGCACCTGATCCAGCGGAAGGGCCTCGACGCGGCCGTAGCGCCGCTTACCACTCTTCGCAGTCGTCACGATCTGCCAGTGGCCGCGCGCCATGTGGTAGCGGCACGCGAACAGCGCATTCCCCCCGAGAACGCCGATGCGCCAGTCGAAGTCCGAGGGCGTGAACTCCTGCGCCACGACCAGCTCCGAGTCGCGCAGGAAGTCCGCCACCTGTTTGGACAGCTTCTCGGCCGAGTCGACGCGGACCACGCCCTGGGAGAACGAGGAGTCGGGCCGCTTGAGCACGCACGGAAGGCCCACGGCATCGGCGATGCTGTCGACGTTGTCGGCGTGGACGACGACGGTCCGCGGATGGGGAACGCCGGTTCGCGCGAAGAGCTCCGCCAGGAAGACCTTGTTCGAGCAGCGCAGGATCGATACCGGGTCGTCGATCACCACCAGTCCCTCGCTGACGGCGCGCCGGGAGAGCCGGTAGGTCGGATGATCGACGCGCGTGGTCTCGCGAATGAAGAGGGCGTCGTACTGGGCGATGTCTGCGGCATCTCCCCGGCGGATCAGCCGGGCGTCGATCCCGAGGTCACGCGCCGCACGCACGAAGCGTCGCAGCGCCGTGGAACCGGAAGGCGAGTCGACGGCGTCGGGGTCCGTCAGGATGGCGAGGTCGTAGCGGAAGGTCCGCTTCGCCCGCGAGGGGCGCGGGGCGCGCCCGAAGTGACCCTCGGCCTGCTCGATCACGAAAGCCCGGTGACTGTCGGGGATCTCGCTCGTCGCGATGGGGCGCACGGAGGAGAGGCGCCACTCCCGGCCACGCTGCTCGAAGCTCGCCCGGAGCAGGGGCACCGGGAACTGCTCGTACAGGGCATGCGCGAGTGCGTCGTAGCGCTGGGAGAGGTTCCGACCGAAGTAGACCGACAGATCGAATCGGGGCCCCTTGAGGGGTGCCAGGCCGTGTTGGATCAGCTGATCGAGCTGCTCCGACACGACACGTACGACCGGCGCCAGCCGCAGGTCCTGGAGGGTCTCGACGGTGGGAAACGCGCGGTGGCCACGCGCCGCCGCGAGGAGCGACACGTAGTAGCCGAGCGTCTGGTAGCCGTATGTCCGGCAGAGATTGTAGACGCGCACCGCACGCCGCCCGGACCAGGTGTCGCCCACCAGGTAGTCGCGCGCCGCCACGACCTCGGCGCCTTTCAACCGGAGCCGCCAACGGCGCGTGTTCTCGACTACGACGATGGCTTTCAAGGGCGAGCCCCTGGCGGCTCGATCAGCAGCAGGTTCGCGTCGTAGGTCAATACGCCGAGCAGGATCGCATTGATGACTCGCTCGACCGGGAGCCAGTAGATGTGCTCCCGTGAGCGCGGGTTGTCTTCGAGTGGGTCGGCGACGCGGATGTTCCGCGTCTTGGCATCCCAGCCACACAGCACGACGAAGTGTCCGGTGGGAAGCCCGCGCAGGTCGTCCTCCACGAGCACCTTTTCTCCGATCTCTCGTGGGCTGCGATAGAGGAACGTCGCGGAGAGCCCGGTCAGGATCGGCCGCTGCTGCGCGAGCCATTGCCGGAGCAGCCTGGGTGTCAGGTCGTGCATCTGCATCTCCCCGCCCAGGGCCAGGAATTCCAGGTAGGCATCGCTCGCCTCGGCCAGTCTCCGATCGTCCTTGACCCGAAGCTGGGCCCGCAGACGCTCCGCCAGGTCCGGCTTCGTCCCCTCGAACCAGCTCGGATCGAAGACGGCCAGGTTGTAGGTCACGATCATCGCCCGGTAGCCCCGACGCAGTGCGTGGTTCGCGAGCGTCACGGCCAGGGTGCCGCCGCCGTGGAGTTGAGGCACCTCCGCGATCACGTCGTCCAGCGGCACCTCGTCGCCGAAGTAGCGGTACACCGCCTGGAGACAGGTGGGCCCGCAGGTGAGGTCGTCGGGCTGGCGCTGGATCTCGAGCTCGAGGGCGTGAGAGCCGGGTCGGGTTGCCATCTTCCAGCTGTTACCTGCGGCGTGAGACGCTCCGTCGCCGATCGTAGGCATTGGCTTCGAGGGAGACGCGCGCTCGCTCGGACTATGCGTCGCGCGGGAGCGTCGGTCCAGCGGCAACCCTCGCGGCTCGGCCCCCGAGCCCCCCGCCCGGGCCGACCGGCCCCCCTGGCGGGGCCGCGGGGTCGCGCGTACGCTCGGGCGCCCTCCCCACACCCGTCCGCGAAGGACGAGGCGACGCCATCGCGACGCCGCCGGGGGAGCAGCGAGACGGCCGATGAGCGAGTCCGAGGCACCCTGGCTCGCCGAAGAGAACGCTTCGACCCTGGTCGAGGACGGCGGCGGCGGCGTCCCCTTCATGCCGGGCATTCTGGTCCACTCCCTGGTGCTGCGCGGGGTTCCCTTCGCGCGAGCCTACGAGACCGCCCGCGAGGTCGCGCGCCGGATCGAGGGACGCGGCCGCGTCTCGCGGTGGGACCTCTCGCGAGCCGTAGCCGAGATCCTCGGCCCGGACGCCCGGGCCGGCGAGGCCGCCGCGACCCCGGACATCCTCATCAGGGGGGAGGGGGACGGCCTCCCCTTCTCCAAGGGCGTCCTGTCCCAGTCGCTGCTGGCCACCGCCATCGATCCCGGCAAGGCCTTCGCGGTGGCCCGGGAGATCGAGCGCGAGCTGATCGCGTCGGGAGTTCACGAGATCGCGAGGAACGAGCTGCGGGCGCTCGCCTACCGCGCGCTCCGCCACCGGGCCGGCGAGGAGGCGGCCGAGCGCTACCTGCTCTGGCGCCGCTACCAGGAGCCGGAGCGCCCGGTGATCCTGCTGCTGGGCGGGACGTCGGGCGTGGGCAAGAGTTCGCTCGCCCTGGAGGTCGCGCGCCGGCTGGGCATCGGTCGCGTGCTGTCAACCGACTCGATTCGTCAGATCATGCGCATCCTGCTTTCGCGGGAGCTGGTGCCGGCGATCTACGGCTCCTCCTACGACGCGTACGCCCTGCTGCCGAGGCAGGAGGGCCGGCAGCCCACGGTGATCGACGGCTTCAACGCCCAGGTCTCCGCGGTATCGATCGGGATTCGCGCCTCCCTCGATCGCACGGTCGCCGAGAGCTCCAATCTCGTGATCGACGGCGTCTCGATCGCCCCGGGCTGGATCGACCTCGACGCCTACCGCAACCGCGCCGAGGTGGTGTTCCTGCTCGTTGCCGCGCTGGACGAGCAGGCCCTGCGCAACCGCTTCGTCGCACGTGCCACGGGGCAGAAGCAGCGCCTCCCCCACCGCTACCTCGAGAACCTCGACGGCATCCTCGCGGTCCAGCGCCACCTCCTGGCCCTGGCGGAGCGGAACCGGGTTCCGGTCGTCGACAACGTCTCGTTCGACGCCTCGGTGCGCCTGATCATCGAGCACGTCATGGAGCGGCTGCGGCAGCGCTCGGAGGGGACGTCGGCAGACGCGGCGCCTCGCTGAGCAACGCCGGACTCCTGGTCGCGGGGCGCCGACGACGCGTCCGCCCGCGTGGATGACGCGTTGGCCAGGCACTCAGTTTCCCCAATGATAACAGATGGTTATGCCTGACGATTGCGGGTACGCCGAAGAGCGCAGGTGCGGAGGGAGCGGGCTTGACAGCCGGAACGAGGTGCCCAGAAAAAACGGGAGCGGCTTTTCAACGAGGAATTGGAAAGTCGACAACAACCTGGAAAGGAGAGCGGCAATGGCTCAATACGGCGTGTACCGACCGCTGGCCGGAACACCGTGGGCGTCGCTGGAGCAGCTCCAGCGGGAAATGAACTCCCTCTTCGATCGGCGGGCCGGGCTCGCATCGAGGCCTGGGGGTTGGCGGGGCGTCTTCCCGCCGGTGAATCTCTATGAGACCGCCGATGCCTACGTGTTGACGGCCGAGCTCCCCGGCGTCGAGCCCGAGGACATCGACGTGGCGTTGGAGGGTTCGACGATCTCGATTCAGGGCGAGCGGAAGATCGAGTTCGAAAGCCACGAAAACGCGAGCATCCACCGCCGCGAGCGACAGGCCGGAAACTTCCGGCGAGCGTTCTCTCTACCCGCCGCAGTCGACGCCGACAAGGTCGAAGCGGCGCATCGGAATGGCGTGCTGATGATCCGGATCCCCAAGACCCCGGAGGCCCAGCCGCGACAGATCGCAGTACAGGCCAGCTAGGGAGGAAGATCAGATGACTGACAGCAACGCACTGGAAGTACGCGAGAAGCAGGAGCTCGAGGGCGAGGGAACCCGCCCGGGTCCCGTGTTCAGACCGGATGTCGACATCCTCGAGCGGAGCGATCGCTTCGTGGTGTTTGCGGACCTTCCCGGAGTGGACGAGAAGTCGGTGGACATCCGATTGGAAAAGGGGACGCTCACCCTGGACGCTCGGCTCTCCACGACGCCCGAGAGCGGCTGGAACCTGCTGCACGAGGAGTACCCCTTCGGGTCCTATCATCGCGAGTTCCGGGTCTCCGAGGACATCGACGGAAGTGGCGTGTCTGCGAAGATGCGAAACGGGGTGCTCGAGCTGCACCTTCCGAAGAGCGCCGAGCACCAGCCGCGCTCGATCCCGGTCCAGGCCGGGTAGCTCGGCCCTCCAGGCGCGGTCTCGGGGGAGCATCCCCCCAAGACCCTCGCTCGTGCCGAACGCGATCAGGGAGACGCTCCGCGATCTTCTTGGCGAGTCGACGAACGAGATACCTGCGGCTGATGCGAAGTGGGAGGCCAGTCCTCGTCCTTCTGCAACCCGCTGAGCCCGACCCAGTCCTCGTCACCCAGCGAGCCACGCCAGCCGATGAACGGGCGGGCGATCGGGGCGCACAGGACGAGCGCCCCGATCGCTCCACCTGTCGAACCGAAGACGATGTCGATCGCCCGGAGCGCTTTCCTCTCCTCTATGGACCTCCGGTGGAGGCACCAGAAAGATGCTGAATCGCCCCGAGCGACTGGCTCGAGTCGCGGCAGTTCTAGTCGACTGGGGGTGGCGACGAGAGCCACGTGTGTGAATGAAGCTGGGACCGAACGCCATGCCGAAAGACCCGCAGCCCGAGAGGGCCGGTGGGGAGTGCCGGTTGCAACGGGTGTAGCTGCGTCGCTAACTGGGCTAGACCTATCGGATGCGAAAGTCCACGGCTCGAGCCGCCCAGTCGATCACGGTGATCCTGTTGATCGCGGTCGCCATTGGCTGGGCGGGAAGCCAGGGCGGACAGCGGGTCGGGGCGATCCCCGTGTTCGCGCTGTGCGGCGCCCTCTGCTTCGCCCTCAACTGGCTGGTCTTCATTCATGCCTACGCCGCTCAGACCGAGCGCTATTTCGACCTCACGGGCAGCCTCACCTACCTCTCGGTCGTCACCTGTGCCGTCGCCCTGGGAAGCCGTGATCCGCGAGCGCTCCTGCTGGCGCTGCTGGTCGGCGTCTGGGCGCTGCGGCTCGGCACCTTTCTCTTCCGACGCATCCTGCGCGAAGGCGCAGACCGCCGCTTCGACGCTCTCAAGCCGAGCTTTCCTCGCTTCCTCCTGACCTGGACGCTGCAGGGTCTGTGGGTCTTCCTCACCGTCTCGTGTGCGCTCGCCGCCATCACGGCGGCGACTGCAGAGCCCGTGGGCGCGCTGGAGGCTCTGGGAACGGCCGTCTGGATCGCAGGCTTCGCGATCGAGGCCATCGCCGATCGTCAGAAGGGGATCTTCAGGGCCGATCCGGCGAATCGCGACCGGTTCATCACGACGGGCCTGTGGGCCTGGTCGCGCCACCCCAACTACTGTGGCGAGATCTTGCTTTGGATCGGTGTCGCGTTCGTTGCCGTCCCCGCGCTCTCTGGTTGGCAGCTCGTGACGCTGATCTCTCCGCTCTTCGTGTACGTGCTGCTGACGCGCATCAGTGGGATCCCGTTGCTCGAATCACGGTCGGACGACAAGTGGGCGGGCGACTCCGAGTACGAGGCCTACAAGGAGCACACGCCCGTGCTGTGGCTCCGGCCCCCGTCCTCGACGTGAGCGTCGCAAGTCTGCGGAATGTGGTGGGAGATCACGCGCTCGTCCCGATCGCCCGAAGCTCTCCGGCGGTTCATCTATGGGCCGTTCGCGCGCTCGAGAAGCCCGGCTTCCGCGTCGCACGTGAGGGCGAGCACATCGCCATGACCGAAGGCACCCGCATCCTCACCATCCCTCGGTACGATTCGATGCTGTCTACGGCGTTCGGGGCCGGGCACCCCCTGCACGCCAACCCGCTCTCTACGCGGCGGGCTCCGGCCCGGATGGATTCGCGGAAACCCGATCAGACCTGGGCTCGACTCCAGTCTTCTCCCGCGGCCCGTGGCCGTCCAGAACCCCACCTCGCATGCCGAGGGCGACCATCCCACCTACCCTATGAACGACCAGGGAGGCTGAGATGGCCGTCGATCCCCGCTACGAGATCCTCTTCGAGCCCGTGAAGATCGGGCCGGTCACCGCGCCGAACCGCTTCTACCAGGTGCCCCACTGCACCGGCATGGGATACAACCGGCCGAACAGCGTGGCGGCCATGCGCGAGACCAAGGCCGAAGGCGGGTGGGGTGTGGTCTGCACCGAGTACTGCTCGATCCACCCGAGCTCCGACGACTCACCGCTGCCCTCGCACTCCTTGTGGGACGACAAGGACGTCCGGTCCCACGCGAAGATGGTCGAGAACGTGCACCGCCACGGTGCGCTCGCCGGCGTCGAGCTGTGGTACGGGGGCAGGTCGTCCTCCAATCTCTACAGCCGCGAGGACGGCTTGGGACCGATCTCGGTCCCAAGCTGGCATCCGCACCCCGTCCAGTGCCGCGTCATGGACAAGCGCGATATCGAGAACCTCCGCCGCTGGCAGGTCGACGCGGCGAAGCGCGCGAAGTCGGCCGGCTTCGACATCGTGTACGTCTACGCGACCCACGGCTTCCTGATCGCCGACTTCCTGCATCCTTCGAACCAGCGCAGTGACGAGTACGGCGGCTCCCTCGAGAACCGCGTGCGGCTCCTGCGCGAGATGATCGAGGACACCGTGGAGGCCGTGGGCGACACCTGCGCCGTCGCCGTGCGCTTCTCCGCCGACAGGGGTGCGTTCGACCAGAGGCCCGACAACGAGGAGAACCGCGCCGCCCTCGAGATGCTGGCCGAGCTGCCGGACCTCTGGGACATCAACGCCCGCAACTACGACATCGAGATCGGCAGCTCTCGCTACGTGAAGGAGGGGGCGCTCGAGGAGTACGTCCGCTGGGTCAAGCAGGTGACGACGAAGCCGGTGGTCAGCACCGGACGCTTCACGGCACCGGACGTCATGGTGCGACAGGTCCGCGAGGGCGTACTCGACCTCGTCGGCGCGGCGCGCCCGTCGATCGCCGACCCCTTCCTGCCCCGGAAGCTGCGGGAGGGGCGCATCGAGGACATCCGGGAGTGCATCGGCTGCAACATCTGCTCCGCCGCCGACCGCATCGGGGTGCCGATCCGCTGCACCCAGAACCCGGCCATGGGC
>Ga0209536_100000625_pt1 | contig 57371 bp, 42 predicted proteins | sample DeeMarSeWOR28_12_FD_187461 | JGI IMG/M metagenome (GOLD analysis project Ga0209536, IMG submission 187461) | Marine sediment microbial communities from White Oak River estuary, North Carolina - WOR-2-8_12 (SPAdes) (version 2) | ecosystem: Environmental > Aquatic > Marine > Intertidal zone >... | reverse complement strand
ATCCCACCGGACGCCACGCACGACTTCGGGATGCCGAGCCCCAGGATCATGTTCACGCCGTCGTACTCGTGCGACAGCAGATCGCCCGAGAGGCCGGTGCCGTAGTCATACCAGCAGCGCCACCGGAAGAAGCGCTCCTCGTTGAAGGGCACCTTGTTCGGCGCGGGTCCCTCGAACAGGTCCCAGTCGATGGTCCGCGGGTTCCCCTCCTCGTGAATGTCCCACACCCAGGCACCCCACGGCGTGTTCCGATTGGTCGTTCCCTCGACCAGCGTGATTGGCCCCAGGACGTTCGCCTCGATCACCTCCCGGGCCTTCATGTGCGCTTCGGATTGCCGGTTCTGGTGCCCCAACTGGAACACGATGTCGGAGTTGGTGACGGCATCGTACATCGCATGCGTCTCCTCCTCCGTCCGAGTCATGCACTTCTCGCAGTAGACGTGGATGCCCTCGGCTGCCGCGTCGATGCTCATCTGCGAGTGCCAGTGATCGGGCGTCGCGATGATCACCGCGTCGACATCGCCGCTGGTGAGGAGGTCGTGGTAGTGCCGGTACCGTTTCGCCGGCGGGAATGGCCCGCCTGCCCCCGGCCGAGTCTCGACCGAGGAGGCCGCAATGCCCCGCTCCGCTCGGACGTCGAACACGTCGCACACCGCCGTGAACTGCACATTGAGGTCGTCCTGCTCCATGTAGACCTGGAGACGTTTGTCGGCCGGCTCTTCCTCATGACCCTTGCGTGCCTCCTCCACCCAGTCGGGATGGGCGAAGCCGGCGTGCCGGACCAGTGACTCGCCCTCGCCCCCGTTCCCGATGATGCCGAGCCTGATGCGCTGGCTCGGAGGGCTCGAGACCGCATTGGGGATGTAGGCGGGCCCGGCCTCTTGGACCCCCAACTCGGCCATGATGGCTTCCTTCTTCGCATCGTCGGCAGCCTTCTTCTTCAGGAAGCCATAGAAGAACACACCCACGACGGGGAGTGAAACCAGCGCCTCGAGGAACCCACGGCGCCCGAGTCCGGACTCGTTCGACTGGCCGGCGGTTGGATTGGTACGTTCGTCGCTCATGGTCTCCTCCGGTTCAGGCGCGCGCTTCGGTGAGCACGCCGGACTGACGTTGTGCCGCGATCAGCCGATCTATGCCAAGCACACGGCCCGTCGGGAAGGCGAGCAGCGCGACCAGGGCGATCAACTCGATCAGCACCTTGTTGACGATGAGATACGTGCCCTCCGTCGGCATCGCATACGTGAGACCGACGAACGGCGGCACCGCGAGGTAGTAGAGTGCGAGCAGCGCGATACCCGCGATGGTGGCCGCGCGCGTAAAGAGCCCCAGCATGAGGCCGACGCCGATCAGGATCAGGCCCCAGATGTTGAGGTAGTCGACGACGGTCAGCACCGTCGGGCTCGCGGCGATGTCCAGAAAGATGCCGCTGAACCACCACTTCGACTCCGCGAGGTAGCCCGCGGACGTCCAGTACGGGTTCGTCAGTTTGGCGAGCCCCTCGTACAGAAAGTGCCACCCGATGACGATACGCAGGGTCACCAAAGCGACCGTCTGGAACCGCGACCAGCCGTGGCCTGCCCCGCGGGCAGCCATCGAACCTGTCTCACTCATGCGTCCACCTCTCCCTTGTTCAGTGGGGCGGCACTGCACCACCCCTTCGACGTCAACTGCGTGCCGTCACGCTGAACGATCAGGCACTCACAACCGCGCAGCGTATTGACAAACCCGACCCCCGCCCGCGGCTCCATCAGAAACACACTCGTGGCCAAGGCATCGGCCGCCATGGCCGTCGGGGCCGATACCGTCACGCTGCTGCTGTAGCGGGGCGACGACCCTGTGTCCGCATAGACGATGTGATGGTGCGCGTGCTCCGGATCGAAGTACGACTCATAGCTCCCCGAGGTCGCGACCGCCCGGCCAGATAGGTCGATCGTGTCGGGAAAGGCGTCACCCTTCTCGGGATCCTGGATCGCGACCCGCCATGGACGCCCTCGTTCTCGAACCCCGCGAGCCCGGATGTCCCCACCCACCTCGACCAGATAGTCCCGGATGCGATACCGCTCGAGCACCGCCGCCATCGCGTCGACGATGTAGCCCTTCGCGATGCCATCGAGGGTTACACGCATCCCGCTCCTGCCAAAACCGATGCGACGGTCGGAGACCGTGACGTGACCGGCCCCGACGAGCTCGAGCGCCGCCCGCACCTCCGCGGCGTCGGGGAGCGTGCCGTCGACGCGGGCCCGAAACAGCTCGACAACCGGGGCAACCGAGATGTCGAATCCGCCGCGCGTGAGCCGGTGGAAGTCCATGGCATCGAGCACGACACGCGCCAACTCCCGCGGCGGGCACTCGATGCGGCCCTCGGCATTGAGCAGCGATGCCGCCGACGCACCGTCATAATGGCTGAAGATGCCGACGAGACGGTCCATCTCGTCGAATGCCCGACCGATCGCCTCGTCGGCCCGCGCGGTCGACCCCGACAGCGCCGACACCGACGCAAGCGTGCCCATGGCGGGGCGTGTGTGCACGACCCGGTGGCTCCGGCGATCGACCGGAACGACCTCCCGCTGAACCGAGACCTCCTCCGCACGCTCGAAGCCCAATGCCGCGAGTGCGGCAAATCGGTGAGCGAGGTCGCGGGTATCGGACATGCGCTCGGAGCTCTCTCCTCAAAGGCAGGCTGAACGCCGCAATGTACCAGTCCCCCCGGGGAAACCGCCACCCGCGCGTCGCTCCGCCGTACGCCGGTGCCCGCGTCAGCGATAGGTCGGAGCCAACTGGTCCCGCACGCGCTCGAGGAGCCGCTTCGTCGCCCGGATGCCGTCAGCCTCGGACAGAGCATCACCCTCATACTCGATGCCGACATAGCCGCGGTATCCCGCGTCGAGTACGATCCGCATCATGCGCGCGTAGTCGGTGCCCGTCTCGTTCCCTTCCTCGTCGAACGCGTTGGCCTTCGCGCTCACAGCCTTTGCGTAGGGCATCAGCTCTGCGACGCCCTTGTAGCGATCATACCATTCGTCGCCGTTGATCCGGAAATTCCCGAAATCGGGCAACGTTCCGCACCGGGGATGGTCGACGTCTCGAATGACACTCGTGAGCCATGCGCCATTCGACGATAGGCCACCGTGATTCTCGACGATCACGTTGATGTCGTGGCCGTCGGCAAACTCGGACAGCCGTCGCAGCCCATCCGCAGCGAGCGCCTGCTGCTCCTCCGGCGTCCCCCGCGACTGGGCGTTCACACGGATCGAGTGACATCCAAGGAACTTCGCAGCTTCGACCCAGCGGTAGTGGTTCTCGACCGCCGTCGTTCGGGCGGCGGCGTCGGGATCACCCAGGGCTCCCTCCCCGTCGCACATGACGAGCAGGCTCGTGACGCCGTGGTCGGAGCATCGCTGCTGGAGCTGGCCAAGGTAGTCGCGGTCCTTCGCCCGGTCCTTGAAGAACTGGTTGACGTACTCGACCGCGTCGATGCCGAACTCCTGCCGCGCCGCCACCGGGAATCCCAGATTGTCCATCTGGCCGGCCCTCAAGGTCTTATGCAGCGACCATTCGGCAAGCGAGATGCGGTAGAGGGGCTCCTGCGCCGGCGCAGCCAACGGCCACGACAAGCGGCTGAGCGCGATCGCAGGGAATACTGCAGCCGCGGCCTGTAGGAATTCGCGGCGGTCGGTGGTGTGCTGCATGGCGTGCCGTTCCCGTTAGACCCGAGTCGAAACCTGCCAATTCGTCCCCCGGCACGCTAGGGGCCTGCTTCCCACTGCGCTGAGAGCGTAAACCGGTCCCGCCATGTAGTTTCTGTTCCGGCCGCCGGGACGCCGGCCGGCAAATCCAAGACATGACGCATGAGAGAGGGATCATGATCGAAGAGCTCTATACTCCGCAGCAGGTCGAGCTACGAAACCGCGCGCGCGAGTTGGCCGAGACAGTCATGCGCCCGGTCGCCGCCAAGTATGACGAGGCACAGGAATACCCCTGGGAGGTGCAGCACGCGATTCGCGACGCCGGGCTCTCCGGCGTTTGGATTCCCAAGGAGTACGGCGGGATGGGCGGTGGCGTACTCGATCTCTGCATGGTGGTGGAGGAATTCTCGCGTGCTTGCGGCGGCATGGGGGTGGGCTTTGCCGTGAACGCCCTCGGTTCCTTCCCCATCATCGTGGGTGGCACGGACGAGCAGAAGGAGCGCTGGTTGCCAGGGATCGCGGTAGGCGAGAAGCTCGTCGCCTTCGGACTCTCGGAAAAGGAGGCGGGGTCCGACGCCGGCTCGATGAAGACTGTCGCTCACCGGGATGGTGACCACTATGTGCTCCACGGCGAGAAGAAGTGGAATACCGGCGGCGCGGTGGCTTCCTACAACACCATCTTCGCCGTTACCGAGCCGGGTCGCGGCGCCCGCGGCATCTCGGCCTTCGTCGTCGAGCAGGGCACCCCGGGCTACACCGTCGGCAAGCACGAGGACAAGATGGGCATCCGCTGCGTTCCGGTCGTGGAGATCCACCTGGACGAGTGCCGCGTGCCGGCCGAGAACCTCCTGGGCGGCGACGAGGGTCGCGGGTTCAAGCACGCCATGATCACGCTCGACCGGGCCCGGCCCGGGGTGGCGGCCCAGGCGGTGGGGCTTGCGCAGGGCGCCCTCGACCTCGCGATGCAGTACACGCACGAGCGGCAGCAGTTCGGCCAGTCCGTCAGTTCCTTCCAGGGCATTCAGTGGATGCTGGCCGACATGGCGACCCAGATCGAAGCGGCTCGCCAGCTCGTACACTACGCCGCACGCGCGATCGACTCAGGGCACCGGCACATCACCAAGGCCTCGGCAATGTGCAAGCTCATGGCCACGGACGTGGCGATGCGCGTCACGACCGACTGCGTGCAGCTCTTCGGCGGCTACGGCTACTGCAAGGACTACCCGATTGAGAAGTACATGCGGGACGCCAAGATCACCCAGATCTACGAGGGCACCAACCAGATCCAACGGCTGGTGATCGCGCGCAATCTGTTGCGGGAGGCGGCAAGCGGGAGCAACTGAGCCCGGAAGGGGGGAGGCGCTCGAGGGGCCTCGGATACGTCCCATCCGAGGCCCCATCGCCTGCAGACAGGCTAATAGCTCAGGACGTTGATCGTGAGCGCCACGTTGAACATGTGGTTGTCCCCGCCAATCACGCCCCAGTTCCCGTCGAGATTGATTACCCAATACTTGGCAAACTCGTAGCCGAACCCTGCCCCGGCACCGAAACCGGTGTCTCCATTGACGTCCCCGCCCTGGATCCCGAGAATGCTCGCGAAACCGACGAGTCCGTTGATCCGGAAGCCGCTCTGCATCTGATAGGTCGCACCCAGCCCACCGACCCCGGACGCTTCCAGATCGTACCCCGAGTCCGAGTTCGTGAAGTTGGCCGAGTTGCGGTAATAGAGCTGTACCGACTGCCCGATCATCGCGCCGATCTTGAAGTCGGTCGTCCCGCCGAACTTCGTCTGAGGGTCACCGAATCGGACTCCTGGACCCACCCCACCACCGATGATGAATCCCCGACGCTGCGCAACGGCGGCATCGGACAGGCTACACAGCAGTACGAGGACGGCAGCGACTGAGGTGAGCATGCGTACCATGTTTCCCCCCATGAGCAAGCGGTAGCGCCTGGCCGGCGCCGGAGACTGCGGGGTGAGGCGGCAGAAGGTGACCGCACACCTGCCGCACGCGCTCCACTATACGGAATTCAGGAAAGTTGACAAGAGAAGTCGGCGAGATATGCGACTGTTGCGCTCCGGATTCAGCTTTCCTATACGCGCAGACCACATCGACCGCTCCGCTGAAGCAGCCTACCGCTCGACCGGGACTAGATGTACGCCGAGAACGTGTCGCGCCGGTGGGAACTGGTGCACGTTTTCGCCCGTCACGTCGACAATGCGCTCGCCGCGGCGCGTGTCGAGCAGCACATGGGTGGCATCCGCCCACCGGCAGCGTGCCGGCCGGTCCGCCGCGACCCGTGCGGCGGGCTCGTCGATCACCTCGTCGAACACGACGCGCTCGACATCACCTTCTCGCACTACGACCTGACGCGTGGTGTAGGGCTGTGCGCCGGTGCTCCGCGCGTAGAGGCGTTCGTGGGCGAACCGCCGGCCGTCCGGCGACCAGCAGACACCGAAATCGCTCGGCACGCCGAGTTGCTTCTCCTCGGCGATGTAGCTGAACGACTCGCTCGCCACCTCGTAGGTGATCACGTGCAGCGTGTTGGCCCAGCGCAGCGACACGACCTCGTACGCGATCCGGCGGCCGTCCGGCGACCACCGGGCGTTCTGCGGTCGCCCCTGATAGTCCGCCACCTTCCGTGCACCGGAGCCGTCGTGCCCGGCTATCCACAGCTCGGGGATCACCTCGGTGCCCGTGCGGTTCCGGAACTGCGCTTCGCGCTCGACGAAGTAGGACACCCGGCTGCCGTTCGGGGCGAAGCGGATGTCGGACTTCCCGGCCCGGGAGAACGTGGCCAATGTCGCGCAGTCGGTGACACGTACGGTGTAGAAGTTCACCCCGTCGTGCACGATCGCCTCTGAGGCCGTGCGCCACGCCTCAAACCCGTTTGCGGCACGGCAACCGACATCGCGCGTCGTCCCGTCCGCCTCGAGGACGAACACCCCTCCCTGCCCTCCCCGCACCCCCACTCCCAGCCTCGCGCCGTCACCAGACCACGCGAGCGTGACGCTTCCACCTGCCGGGCCTGCATACACCCGCTCCAGCTCGGCCGAGCCGGTGCGTACTACGACGACCAACGTCGAATCGGCCGTCCCGTAGCCAACGGCGACCCCCGATCCCGCGGGCGCGGCGGCCGATGCCAGGAGCTCCCTGACTCCAAGCGCGGTCGCATCGTTGCGGGCCGTGCGTGTATCGTAGTGCCCGAGACTACCTGCCTCCTCATAGACGTAGGCGTAGTTGTCTCCGGGCAGCGGGGCCGTCACCCGTGGCGCCGGCGCGACGTCGGCACCCGGCCCACCTGAGCCGCAGGCGGCGAGGAACACTCCGAGCAGGATGGCGCACGTCGTGCGCATCCGCGATGCCACCCGTTCGGGTCTTTGGCGTATCGACATGACTCTCGCAGGTTGGGTGTACCAGATGTCTCACGGCCGTCACGCTGCGGCCACAGGCGTAGTTGAAGGTCGTTCGATCGGGCGGTTGGCGCCACCGTGGGCTCCAGGCGGCTCCTCCGTGGCTACACCGACGCTCCCGCAGCGATTCGTTCCGCCACATCGAGCCCCTCGCGGAAGATGTGCGAGGCAGCTTCCGGCTTCGTGTGGTATCCGGATGTCTTGGTGGTGCGTTGCCGGATCACCATGACCTCCACCTGATCCTGCACCTTGAATTCCTTGACGATCTCACCAGGCGGATCGTAGCCCGCGCAGACCTCCTGGAGCCCGAATCCCCCGCGCGCCACGAGAACGACGTAGAAGTACGGATAGGACGTGCCCTGCACATCATTGATCACGACCTGGCCGTAGAGACCGAGAAAATCCTCGTGCTTGTCCGCCGGATCCACCCTGAACTTGACGTCGTCCGGAATCCGAACCTCGCCACCGCGCAGGAGCATCAGGAGCTGGACCCGATGGCGCGCCAGGCGGTGGCGCGCGCCGTCCAGAACCGCCCGGATCGTCTCGACGCGAACCAGCAGCTTCGGCTTCACGAGGATGCGGCGGATGCCCGTGAGCCAGTGGGGCACGAGCAGAACCAGCCCGTCGATGGCGAGCGTCCGCGGGTCTCCCGGGAACGCCACGGTGAGCCACCCGAGCACACCCACGACGACGACGAACACGACCAACCCGACGCCATTGGATACGTCGAGCGCGCTCCGGTCCCAGCGGCGGATCCTGCGGTCGAGCGCGGCGAGCTCGTCGAGTTGCTCGAGCTCGACTCGCTCCCACTCGACGGCCGGATCGAATCCCCTGAGATCCACCCGGTTGTCGTAGCCCCGCACGAGGAGCAGCAGGTTCCCGGCAGCGAGCAGGACTGCACCCGGCAGGATCGCACCGCTCACCACCTGCATCACGATGCCGGCCGCCGCCAGCGTCAGTCCGACCCCGAGTCGGGTTCCGTAGCTGAGCGAAGGGACGAGCCAGAACACCACGATCCCCCGCTCGTCTTTGCCCGGTAGGATGCTCATTGCTCGAAGTGCTCCTGTCCGACGCGCTGGAAGCCGCGGACGGAACACAGCTCGTCGAATCCCAGCTGCCGCCAGTACAGTGGGCAGGCACCGTTGCATACCTGGAAGTGGTCGCACATGCGACACTCGGGATGGGAGAGAAACTTCTCCCGAAACTGCTCGGCGCGTGGCGATCGCCAGATCTCGAGCAGGTCCTGCTCGAGCACATTGCCGACGCGCTCGTCGTACGACGCACACGGCAGCACGTCGCCGTTTGCGGCGATGGAGAGGAGTCCGTCACATGCCGCGCACCCTTTGTTGCCGAGACCATGCACGACCGGGTTGAAGAGACACATCGGCGTGGGGGAGTACCACATGAACTCCACCCCCCGCCGGCGCGCTTCGGCCGCGATGGCGACCAAGACCGGGCCTATCTCGTCGTACCGCACGGCCAGGCGTCCATCGACCGCAGCACTACCGGTGGGAATCACCAAGTTCATGCTGAACTTACTGAGCCCCAGCACCTCCTCCACAAAGCCGGGCATGACCCGGCACTCCGCCACATTGTCTCGGTTGATCGTCGTATTGGTGTGAACGTGGATGCCCGTGGCCTTGAAGTGGTGCACGGCCGCGATCGTGCGCTCGAACGAGTGACGCACCCTCGTGATCCGCTCGTGGACCTCCGCCGTCACCCCTTCCAGACTCACCTGGACGGAGTCGAGCCCGGCCGCGACGAGCTCCTCGGCGCCCACCGCCGTGATGCGGGTACCGTTGGTGATCAGGTTGACCCGCATCCCCAGATCGTGTGCGTATCCCACCAGCTCGGGAAGATCGGAGCGAAGCGTGGCTTCGCCGCCCGTGAAGCTCACCGACGGTACTTCAGCGTCGCTCGCAATACGCCGCAGCACATCGCGCACGTCGGCGGTCGTCATCTCCCGGTCGTCTCCCGCCGGGTTCGCCGTGCAGTTGCAGCCGGCGTAGCAGAAGGTGCAGCGCAGATTGCAGCGATATGTCAGAGCGATCTCCGACAGGATCGGTAGCCGCGAGAACCCCAACCGGAACGGCTGCACCTCGACGCCACTCGTGTGCGCCAACTCGTCGACCGTCCCTTCCATGAACCGCTTCACCTCCCACAGGAACACGGCGATGTCCCGTACCCGACCCGGATCCCGCCCGACCTCGTCGAGCAGATCCGCGATCCGCCGCCCCCCCAGTAGCGACGTGAGGATGCGCACCCCCGTCGGATTCAGCCGCTGCGCCACGTTCGGTCGCTTGATGATCAGAGAGTCCGCTTCACGCACGTACACGTACGGCCGGATGCTGGCGATGAACTCGTCCACCCAGGTGAGGTCGGACACGGCGGCCCCGCTCAATGCGAGCTCCCGCTCACGCACGCACTGTGGCACGCCGAGTGACATGCGGAGTGGCATGCAGAGTGGCACGCGGAGTGACATGCCGAGTGGCAGGCGTCATGACATACGTTGAGATTCGTTGCCAGCGCGGTGTCGATCGCCCCCATCACCAGGTGGTCTGTCTGCACCGGCATGTCCACCTCGTACCGGAAGGGATCGCGATCATATGCGAACCGATGATGAAAGTACGAATGGTGGTTGTGATACCACACATACCAGTCCTCGTCAGTTCCGCGCCCGGATTCACCGGAGGATGCAACGACCTGCCGCCGCAGGTGCTCCTTGGTGGCCTCGACATCGCAGTCCCACGCCTTCTGGCGGATATTCTCGACTGCCAGGCTCATGAGCGCCTCGAGCTCGGCCTGCGACAGCTTGCCGTCATCCGCCATCGACTCGAAGAAGAGCCGCTCGTATTCGCCGAGCGCGTCCAGGTCCGGCCGCTCGAGTACCACGACGCGCAGCGGATCGGTGTAGCGCACTTGCAGGTAGCCTTCGGCGACCATCGAATTCAGCATCGCGCTCAGTATGCGCTTGAACGGGATCTCCAGATAGAACGCCGCCTCCAGTGGCGTGAGGTCTTCACACACCTTGCCGGGCACCCGGAAACTGGAAAGGACGAGCTTGGGTGGGGTCCAGTCGAGCGTGTCCCACCGCACGTCGTCGAGGCCGCGGTGCGCCGCCACCATGGAGCGGTGCTTGCCCCCGACGACCAGGTAGAACAGGCCCAGCAGGAGCGCCCCGCCCACGAGGAGCGGCGTCCTGAGGCCTGCGGGTCCGGTCGGTGTCTCGCTCGGTCCCGCTCCCGGGCTCGCCTGCGCAGCTCCGGACGGCAGCGCAAACCAGCCCGCCGGCAGGTACAACTGCACCCGCATGTCCGCCTGGTTGCCAGGTCGCTCGCGGTGGAAGACGAGTCGCAGTCGGTCGTCCTCCCCCCGCTGGTAGTCGATGCGAAATCGCTCGTTCACCCAGCGCTCGGTCAGGACCAATCCGCCGTCCGTCACGTAGTTTCGAGCGTCGACTCCCGAGGGCACCACGTGCGGGGTGAGCACCTGCAGCGTGTAGTGTTCCTGATTGCTCGCCTCGTTCCAGGCGACCGGCGACCAGTTGAACACCACGAGAGGTTCCCCATCCGGCGATGTCGTCGACGCGAGATATCCGGCCTCGGCAAAGTCGGTGGCGAAGGCAAACCGGAACGTGAGATCGCCGGAGGATACCCCCTGCCCATCCGCCAGTACCACGTCCCAGCGGCCGGACCCGACTGGCGTGATCGACAGGTCGTAGCGCCGGCCCCGGCTGTCAACGGCGGCAGCGTCGGCGGAGAGCATCGACACCTGCAGCCGGTCGTTGCCCTCGAAGTAGAACCCGTGCATCTCGCCGCGCAGGACGCGCCACTGGACCGTGTAGCGCACGACGGCGGCGCCGTCCGGGCGCAGATCCACGGCGGTTTCGGCGAACCGGATCTCGCCAGTGCCTTGTGGCACGGAGAGCAGCGTCAGCCAGAGTAGGCCAGGCAACCACGTCATGTCGCCTCCCAGATGAGCTCCTCAGTCAGCCCGGCGGCTCCCGTCACGCGAAGCTACGGTCCGCGTCCCCATCTGTCGAATCCGCCGCGACCGATCGGGTGTCGGGCCGTCGCCCCGCGAATACCGTCGGCGTTCGCGTGTACCCCTACCGGGACTGCGCTGGCGCCGTGCGGTCCGCTCGCTAGGTTCCGGGCACGTGCGCGTGCGGTACCGACCGCATGCGTAGCAAGGCCATGGGCCACGGCGCCCGGGTGCACATCGAACCGTGGAGGGACTGATGCAGGCTGTTGGGAAGCGGATATCGGGCTATCTCCTCGTGGCGGCGGTCACCGTCACTGCGGGCTGCGCGGCAGGCACCTCGTCGAGCGATCGGGCGAACGCGATCGCACCCTCGCTCGAGGCGAGCGACGTGTACACACGGTACGTCGAGGCGCTGGGAGGTCGTGAAGCGCTCCAGCGCTACTCGTCGAGCCGCGGAGTCGGCGAGTTTTCCATGCCGATGCAGGGCATCAGTGGGGAACTCGAGGTCTTCGGCGCCGCCCCGAACCTGATGCTGGTTCGGGTCGAGATCACCGGGATCGGCACGGTCCGGCAGGGATATGATGGGGAGGTCGGCTGGAGCATCAATCCGGCGACGGGTTCAATGGTGCTCGAGGGGATGATGCTCGACCAGCTGCGCCAGCAGGCCGACTTCCTCGGCCCGCTCGGGATCGAGGCTTACGTGGATTCTGCGCGCGTCGTTGCGGATACCGTGTTCGACGAGCGGCCGTGCCAGAAGGTTCGCCTGGTCACGAAATGGGGCGAGGAGTACTTCGAGTACTACGACGTGGAGTCCGGCCTGCTCGCCGGCACGGTGAGACGGCAGGCATCACCGATGGGGCCGATGGAGACCACGACCGTCGTGTCGGAGTATCAGGACTTCGGAGGCATACTCGTTCCGACCATGACGGTGCAGGAAACCATGGGCATGGAGCAGGTGATCACCGTGACCGCGGTCGAGTTCGACACCGTCGATCCAGCGGTGTTCACGCTTCCCGCCGAGATCGCCGCCATGGTTGGCAAGTAACGCCGGACATGCCACGAGGAGGGGGATTGCCGAATCGGCATCCCCCTCCGTCCGTCATCCTCAAGACCGTTCGTCAACGCGCGGCCGACCACTCGGAGTAGTCGAGATCGAGCGGCGGCGGTGCATCACTGCGCTCAGCCTGCGGCCTCAAGTACGCGTTGAACCACCGCAGCGACCGGACCAGGTAGTCATAGCGATACACGTTGCTGGCGTTCCCGTGCCCCTCTCCCGGATAGCGTACGTAGCGCACGGGCGTATCGGTCGCGGCCTCCACGGCGCGGTAGAGCATGAACGGCTGGCTCGGATGGACTCGAGGATCGTCGGTACCGCCGAGCAAGAGGAGGGGCGTGCGGCAGTCCTGGGCATAGGTGAGCGGGCTGCGATCCTCGAGGTAGCGCCACTGCTCGTGCGGCCACCGCTCCTGGTAGTGCACGAAGTAGTACTCCAACGGAATGTCGGTGGTGAGCCACTTCGTGGCGACGTGCGCGATCGGCACGAAGCTCACGGCTGCCGCGAAGTGTTGGGTCTGCCGGGTGGCCGCCCATGCCGCCGTATAGCCACCGTAGGACCCGCCGCCAACTCCGACGCGGCCCCGATCGACCCAGCCGCGCGCGACGAAGTCGTCGATGGCATCCAGATGATCCTGGAACTCCCGCCCCATGAGATCTCCGTGGTCGTTCTTGGCAAACGCCACGCCCCGTCCGGTGCTCGAGCGGTAGTTCGGGTACCAGACGAAGTATCCGTCCCGGCTCAGCAACTGGCCCCAACTGCTGTAGCCCGTCATCCAGCCGTTGTTGTAGTGGCTCTCCGGCCCGCCATGCGCGACGATGACCAGCGGGTACCGCCTGCCGTCGACGAAGTCGACCGGATACAGGAGGATCCCCTCGATCTCGGCGCCGTCGCTTGCGGTGAACCGGTGCACCTCCTGGCGAGTCAGCCGGACGTCAGCGAGCCACGGATTGGTGTCCGTCTTCCGTACCCACGCACCGTCGGCGTAGACGTAGACCTCGGACGCGTGCTCGGGGCTCGATATGACCGCCGCGACGGTGGGGCCCGCCGTCGCGACGTCCTCGAACGCCCACTCGCCGCCGGGGAGATCCCGAAACTCACGCGACGCGACGTCGAAGTCGCTCACGCTGCTCTCCACGCCCCTGCTGATCCGCAGCCGGAGCTGTCCGGGACCGATCCACTGGAGATCGTGCACCATACCCTCAAAGCCCGGGGTCAGGCTCGTCACGGTTCCCGTGCCGGCTTCGGCGAGATACAGCATGCCCGCGTGCGGATCCCGGGCGTCCGCAGCGCTGATGTAGGCGATGTGCCGTCCGTCCGGTGCCCACGCGATCGTGCCGAGCTTGCCCGGATTGTCCACGAGCCGCCAACGAGCCCCCGAGCGGACATCCAGCACGCGCATCCGCTTGAACATGTAGCCGTCATCCGTAAGCGGCCGTGGGGCCACCGCCAGCGCCAGCCTGGCACCGTCCGGTGACCACGCGAGGTCGAACACGCTCCCGTCGACGGGCAGCCATCGCACCGTATCGGATGCCGCCGTCCACAGGTACAGGCCGATCCCGGTCCAGTCTTCGTCAACGACTGACTGCCTGAACCCGAGCCGCTGCGCCTCCGCGCGAGCTGCGGGGATCGGCTCCCGGGCCGTGAATGCCACCGCCGCACCGTCCGGGCGCCACCGGTATTGAATGATGCCGTGCTCGGCAAGGAAGACCCGTTCCGGCTCACGCTCGCCCATGCGAAAGGCATACAGCTGCCGCCCCGGGTCGCCCTCCCGCCGCTCGAGGAAGGTGATCGCCGAACCGTCCGGAAGCCACGACACCCCACCCACGCTCCGCTGCCCGGCTGCGAGCGGTTGTTCTCCCGCATCATCGTCGAGAAGGTACAGGCCGTGGTAGGCCGAGCCAGGCTCGTCGGCCGGTGTGCGCGGCTCGGAGCGCGTGAAGGCGAGATGGGCCCCGTCAGGACTCGGGTACACCCCGGTGACACTGCGTAACGTCACGACGTCGAGCGGAGAGAGATCGCGCTGCGCCTCCGCCCGTGGCGCGAGGAGCAGGGTGAACGTAACGAGCCACACGGTCGACTTGGCATACGGCATAGGAGCGCTCCAGCTGCGAGATGCCCGCCCGGTGGGCAGGGGATCGCGGTCGGTGTCAGTGAACGCGGTCAGGTGTGGGCGAATATGGACGGCGGGGCCGATGACCGTCAACGCGGAGCGACGATGGTGGGCGGTCTGCGACGAATCCCCCGGAGCTTGCGCAAGCCAGACTCCACTGCTGCAGTCCGGCACACGTCTCTTGGGAGAGTATCGGTCGGCATTCTACTCCATCGTAGAATTGACAGCGCCGTGCGCAACAGAAGATTTGCGGTAGCTCTGAATGCCGACTGAATCGCTCTACCACTGAGTGCGGGGAGGTGTGTAATGCGGCAGATGCTTGTGGGGGGATTCCTCCTCAGTCTAGTCCTCGGTCTGACGGGCAGTCTGACTGCCCAGACGGATCAGACCGGTGTGCTGGAGGGGCGGGTGCTCGATCCGAGTGGGCAGCCGGTGCCCAATGTCGACATCATGGTGGCGCAGGCCGATGGCTCGTACCCGAGTTCGGTCGTCACCGACGGAGCGGGCCGATTCCGGGTGGGGTTCTTGCCGCCCGGTCTGTACGTCGTGCGGGCACAGGCGGTCGGGTATCGCCCGGTGCAGGCGACGGACGTACGGATCCGGGCCGCGCAGGTCACCCCGCTCCGGCTCGAGATGCCCACGGCGGTCGTCGCGCTCGACCCATTGGTGGTGACGACGCCAGCCAGCCAGATCGATGCGGTCACGACCGAGTATTCCTCGTCGCTCGAGGCCGACGTCATTCGGTTGCTGCCACTGCCGACGCGGTCGGCGACGGCACTGGTCGAGTTCACACCGGGAGCACGCGCCGACCAGGTGTGGGGTGGGTCGACGGAGCAGGCGAACGCCTATCAACTCGATGGCGTGAGCGTGAATCAGCCTGGATTCGGGGGGGACTTCCTGCTCCCGAATGTGGATTGGCTCGACGAGATCGTCGTGACCGGCCTCGGTGCCGGCGCCGAGTACGGCGGATTCCAAGGCGGTCTCATCAACATGGTCACGAAATCGGGCACGAACACGTTGCAGGGCGGGCTGCGCTTCAACTATGCCAACCAGGCGCTCAACGCCACCAACATCAACGCCTACGAATCCGGTGACGATCAGTACGACCGCTGGGAACTGAACGCCGACGTGCGTGGTCCGATCCTGCGCGACCGGCTGTACTTTTTCCTGTCTGCCCAGCAGTCACGCGACAACACGCGTGTCGTCGACCTCGCGAGCGCGACACCGGACAGTGTGACGTACATCCGCGACCCGAACGGCGACTACATCTTCGAGGAGCGCACCGCGCGGAAGCTGCTGGGAAAGCTGACCTGGCAGTTCACGGACAAGGACCAACTGAACGCGTTGTTCGGGAAGGACGACATCTTCACCGAGAACCGGGGGTTGAACAGCTTCGACAGCCCGGAAACGGTCACGAAACAGGAATCACCCGCCTGGTTCTTCAATGCGGGCTGGCGGCGTAACTGGGGGGCCAATCACCTCACCGAGTTGAAGGTGACCGGCTACCAGGGACGGGACGACCGCCTACCGCTGAACGGTGACACGCTGCCCGGCGTCACCCTATTGGGCGGCAACCGCAATGGCTACACCAACGCGACTTACACGCGTCTGCGTGAGCCTGACAATGTTGCGTTCTCCTTCAACTGGGACTCGTACTGGACCACCGGTCCGCTCCAACACCGCCTCAAGGTCGGCGGTGACTACCGGCAGGGCTGGTGGGACGAGCGTCGGGTCCGAAACGGCAATCTGACCTGGCGACCGGACGACGACGAGACAGTCTTCGATCCATCCGACCCCGCCACGTGGGATTTCATCTCGAGCGACTGGGGTGGCAACATCAATCTCGACGCCCGTTCGACAAATGCGGCGGTCTACATCCAGGACTACATCGAGATCTCCCGGCACCTCCGCGTCAGCCCTGGCGCCCGTCTCGGGCTGTGGCGTGGATACCTCACGCCCGGAGACGGTGCGAGCCCGGAGTTCCGAGCCGTCGACGATACGCGGATCGCGCCACGGATTGGGGCCACCATCGACCCCACGGGTGACGGCCGCTTCGTGCTGAAGGGACATTGGGGTCGGTACTACCAGGACATGTTCGCGCTCATCTTCGATCGAGCGGCGGGCGGCAACGTCTTCACCGACATCGAGTACTGGGACTGGACCGATCCGGGTCTACCCGACGTGACTAGGCCCTACACGCTCGAGGAGCGCGAGCAACTGTTCGAATTCTTCGGGTCGCAAGCGCTCGGTGGCGAGGTCGGTCCGGTCGTGGACTACCGCCAGCCGTACGTCGACCAGATCACCGCAGGATTCGAGTTCGCGTTCACGCGCAACTGGAAGCTCGAGGCTGTCTACGTGAACCGCCGCAATGCCGACATCGTGGCCCTGGTCGATCGCAACCTCGCTACCAACTACACGAAGTTCGCGAACATCCAGGTGTTCGAGTACCCGTCGGGTGACCCGGTGCTCAATCCGAGCGGTGACCCGCTGGTGCTCCCCGAGATCTACATCAGCAACGACGACATCCTCTACGTCGGCGATGCCCCGGGACTGACCCCCGAGCAGATCGACGCGTTGACATACGAGGAGGATCTCATCCTGACCAACGTGCCGGAGGCCGAGCGCACGATGGACCAGGTGCAGCTGACGGTCGAGGGACGCTCGTCGATCTTCACGCTGCAGGCATCGGTCGTGTGGACGGATCTGCGAGGGAATTTCTACAGTGTGAGCGGCTACGACGACCCGTTCGGGACGGGAGTGGGACCGTTCGTGCACCCCAACGAACAGATCAATTTCTACGGGAAGCTGCCGAACTACGCGACGTGGGAAGGCAAGTTCCGGGCGACGGCGCAACTCCCGCTGTTCTTCAGGGCCGGTGCGTACTTGGGTGTCACATCCGGGGACCGCTACGCCCCACAGTTCGGCATCGACCGACGCAACCATGACTACGTGACATCGGATGGCGAGTTCCTCGATCCGGATCTGATCTTCGGGATCGACGGGGAGACGATCTACCTCGAAGAGCGCGGGAGCCGGACCTACGACCCCCGCTTCCTCCTCGACCTCCATATCGACAAGGTGGTCCCCCTGCGGGGAATCGAGTGGGTCATCGCACTCGACGTGTTCAATGTGTTCAACACCGATGCGGTGACGTCGGTCAAGACGTTTGTCAACGACCAGGTTACCGACGATCCCACGACGGCGTTCGAGGCGGTCCGGTTCCGGTTGCCGCCACGAACCATCCGGCTCAGCACGGCACTGAACTTCTTCTAGCCGACACCGAGGTCGCGTCGCGGGCCGAGCGGGCCCGGGGATATCCCCGGGCCCGCGGTCGTTCCCTCCTGGAACGCCTTGACGCCGGCTTGACGAGGGATCCGCACCGTGGATCCGAACGAGAGGGGAGGAGGGCATGTTCCACCTTCGGAGAAGGCGCACCGCCACTCGCGGAACCCGAGACGAGCCGCCGCATAGCCTGGAGGTGAGCATCGGCCACGTGCGGTACGCGGCCCGGAGGTCCCGCAGACGCGACGGACTCGCCATTGCCGGCTACGAGCTGCAAACGCTGTTGGGGCGCGGCGGCGTGGGCGAGGTGTACCGCGCAACCCACCGGTTGCTCGACCGTTCGGTGGCCATCAAACTCATTCGCCCCGAGGTCGTGCTCTCCGCCGCCGACGACGATCTCTTCATGACGTTGCGCCGCTTTCGACGCGAGGCGCGGATTGCCGCGACGCTTCGCTCGCCTCACGCCGTGCGCATCCACGACTTCGGCATGACCGGCGGCACGTTCTACATCGTCATGGAACTCCTCGACGGAATGAACCTGCAACACCTCGTCGAGCGGTTCGGACCGACGCCGCCCGAGCGTGCCGTGCACTTGCTGCGGCAGGCGTGTCTCGCGTTGGAGGAGATGCACGCCGCCGGCGTGGCGCACCGCGACGTCAAACCCGCAAACTTGCATGTTTGCCGAATCGAGGGTCGTCACGATTTCGTCAAGCTGACCGACCTCGGCATGGTGCGACCGCGGCACGGAACCACCGCGGAACACGAAGCACTCCGCGCACGAGGTGAGGTGCTCGGTACCCCCGCGTACATCGCCCCCGAGATGGCCCTGGGCGAGCCCGGTGACGAACGGAGCGACCTCTACGGCTTGGGCTGCGTGGGCTACTGGCTGCTCACCGGCCACTTGGTGTTCGAGGCAGCACGCCCACGCGATCTGGTCGCCCAGCACGTCCACACGCGACCGACACCGCCCTCACACCGCACCGAGCTGACCGTGCCCAGTTTGCTGGACAACATCGTACTCGACTGCCTGCACAAGGAACCGGCGCACCGACCGCCGTCGGTGAGGGAACTCCGCGACCGACTCGACGCCTGCACATTCCCGCGGGCCTGGACGCAGGAGCGAGCCCGCAGGTGGTGGGATGCGCACGTACCGAGCGACCGGCTCGCCGCGGCCGGTGGGGAGTGAGGGAACACACCGCTTCACCACCTCGGATGCGCCCTCGAATCCAACGATGCTCTGCCGGCGCAGCCACTGCTACCGCGCACGCCTCGGATAGTCTTGTGCGTCCTCCATGCTCCACCTGACAAACGCGCGCACGTCGTCGTTCGCGCGTTGGAGGTCGGGCCTGCGCAGGTACATCATGTGCCCGCTCTCGTACCACGCGAACCGGAATCGGTTGCGGAGCTCTCCCCCCGGCTGGAGATGGGAGATCGTGTACATGGCGCCAAAGTAGTCCGTCGCCGCGTCGAAGTACCCCCCTTGGATCAGGACCTTGAGGTACGGATTGTCCCGCATTGCCTGACGGAGCATCTCCGCGACATCGATGTCCTCATCGCGTTTCCAGGGCCGGACGTCGCCCCACACGTTGTACGCCAGGTCGGTCTGGTAGCGTAGCTCGTCCCGTAGGTACCGGTTGATGGCGTTGGAAAAGGCGCCGTTCCAGTCGGCCATCGCCGGATCGTACTCCGGGTGCTCGCCCGCCGCATCGCGGTCGATGCCGAGGTACCGACTGTCCAACCGCCCCACCGTGAGGCGCTGGTCACGCAGCAGCTCCTTCCAGAACCGTCGCGAGTCGATGCGCAGGTTGGACGCCAGCACGTAGTCCGTCGTGACACCGGTCAGTCGCGCGACGCCGCGTGCCACGGCATCGCGCTCTGCGTCCGCGATCCGATCACCCTGGACGAGCGCTGCGAGATATTCTCCCATAGCAAACCGCTCGGCCTCGTCCAACACCTCCTGGAGCTGCCGCGCATGGAGATCCTCCGGGAGTTGCCGGTGATACCACGCAGTGGCCGAGAGCTGGGGGAGCGTCGTCGCGTACGCGATGTCGTCACCCTTCTCGACATCGAGGTCCGTCATCGAGACCAGGATGATCCCATTGAGGTAGATGCGATGCCGTCGTGCGAGGTGGCCGGCGAGTCCGGACGCCCGGGTGGTCCCGTAGCTCTCACCGATCAGGAACTTGGGCGACTGCCACCGACTCTCACGGACGAGATAGAGCCGGATGAACTCGCCGACGGACTCGATGTCCGCTTGCGTCCCGTGGTAGCGGTGCAGGTCCTGGCCCTCGACCATGCGGCTGTACCCCGTGGCGACGGGATCGATGTAGACGATGTCCGCGACATCCAGGATGGCGTGGGGATTGTCCTCGAGCGTACCCGGCGGAATGATGGCGAACCCCTCATCGTCATACACGACTCGTCGGGGACCGGTGTAGCCAAGGTGCATCCAGACGGACGCCGTTCCCGGACCGCCATTGAACGAGAACACGAGGGGGCGAGCGCCGAGGTCTTCCACGTCATCTCGCGTGTAGGCCACGAAGAACATCTTCGCAGCGACCACCCCGTCCTCCCGAATCGGCAACCAGCCGGCGGTCGCCGTATAGCGCACCGTCTGGCCTTCGATCCGCGTGGAGTGGGTGGTGACGACGGACTCGTCCGGCAGGAGGGCGGCCTCACCACCCGCCTGCTCACGCTCGGCAGCCTCCGCGGGCTCCTGCTGGGCGGTCAACGGCGTTTTCGCAACCGAGAAGGCGCCGATCAGCAGTGCCACCAGGCAGATTCGTGCTGGCATTGATGTCCTCCGCATGGGAGAGGCAAGGAAGGGATTCGCCGTGCGCCGTAGTAGCGCTCTACGCTACTGTGCGGTCTTCGGCGTGGCAAACTACTCGTGAGGCAGCCGCCGCCGTACGCCCTGTCGGCCGTTCGCGTATCTTACGAGCGCTTTCACATCTCCACCACGTTCCCGAGAGGACGTATGCGGTCATTCATCGTTCGATTCATGGTGCTCGCGGCACTCCTGCTGCCGGCAGGTGCTGCCGCGCAGAGCTTTCCCACCGCCGACCCCGTGCTCCAGGCAATCTGGGACGAAGGCACGGAGCGGTCACAGGTCGAGGACCTCATCCAGACGCTGCTCGACTCCCTCGGCCCGCGGCTGACGGGCACACCGGAACTCGAGGCGGCAAGCGACTGGGTCATCGAGACCTACCAAGGATGGGGCATCCCGGCTCGTGCCGAGCAGTACGGTACGTGGCTCGGTTGGCGGCGGGGCGTGAGCCACGTCGACCTGATTCAGCCTCGCGTGCGCTCGCTCGATGCCATGATGCTGGCGTGGAGCCCCGGCACACCGGGCGGGAGCGAGGTCGAAGGGGAAGTCGTCGTGTTGCCCGACGTCCCCGACAGTGCCGCCTTCGCCGCTTGGCTGCCCCGGGTCGACGGCAAGTTCGTCGCCATTTCGTTCCCGGAGCCCACCTGCCGTCCGGACGCCGCATGGCGGGAGTACACGGGGCCGGACGAGGAGGCACGTATGCGCGCGATGTTCATGGGACGCGAGCCCGGTCCGGGCGAGGCGTACGTGCAGATGCGAGAGGCGAGGGAGGCAGCCGAAACGAACTGGCGCAGTCGGATCGAGCACTCCGGCTTCAACCCGCGCACGCTTCCGGCAGCGCTCGAAGCCGCTGGTGCGCTTGGCATCTTGACCACCGAATGGCCGAACGGGTACGGCGTGCGACGGATCTTCCAGGCGCGGACCGAGCAGGTTCCGACGTTCTCCCTGAGTTGCGAGGACTACGGGCTCGTCGCCCGACTCGCCGAGCGGGATCAGGGCCCGGTGGTCCGGGCTCGGGCGGACGCTGAGTTCTTGGGTGACGTCCCCACGATCAACACCGTCGCCACGATTCGCGGTACCGAGCGCCCCGAGGAGTACGTCGTCCTCTCCGCCCACTTCGACTCGTGGGACGGTGGCTCGGGAGCCACCGACAACGGCACCGGCACGATCGTCATGATGGAGGCGATGCGGATCCTCCAGGCGGTCTACCCCAATCCCCGACGCACCATCATCGCCGGCCACTGGAACAGCGAGGAGCAGGGGCTGAACGGATCGAGCGCCTACGCCACCGACCATCCCGAGGTGGTTGCCGGCTTGCAGGCGCTGTTCAACCAGGACAACGGCACCGGCCGGATCGCGAGCATCTCGCCGCTCGGGCTCGTCGGTGCGAGTGAGTTCGTAGGCCGCTGGGTCGGCCTGTTGCCCGACGAGTTGAGCCGTGGACTGCGGGTCAGTCTGCCGGGATCGCCCTTCGGCGGAGGCAGCGATCATTTCTCCTTCATCTGCGCGGGTGCGCCAGCGTTCTCGCTCACATCGGAGATGTGGGACTATTTCAGCTACACCTGGCACACGAACTTGGACACCTATGACAAGGTCGTGCTGGCCAACGTACGGCATAACGCTCTCATCACGGCCATGCTCGCCTATCTGGCTGCGGAAGACCCCGAGACGGTACCGCGCGATCAGCGGGTAATGCCGCTCAATCCACGCACCGGCCAGCCTGGCACCTGGCCGCAGTGTCGCGACGGGGCACGGACCGGTCCCTGACGGAGGGAGTGGGGCAGGGTAACGCGGCTACGCCTCGTCCGGGGGCCCGTAGGGCTCCTCGGCGAGGCGGTGCCAGCGCGCGAGCTGCGCAGCATCATCCCCTTCGCGCTGACGCGCCCACAGATGGCGCCACCAACTCACACTCGTCTCGGCTGCGGTGAGGCGCGTGCTCAACTGGTACATGAGCACCGCCTGCACGATCAGAGCGAGCGCGACGACGAAGCCGACCCAGACCGGTGACGAGCGATCGAGTCCGCTGGCGAAGGCCACGCCGCCAATCACCAGGAGTACGCTTTCGGCGGCAGCCAGGGCACTGAGGACCCTGCCCCGGCGTGAGGGTTTGCCCGGTTCCGAGTGCCTCCAGGCGGTCATGGTATCCTCCTCGAAGGTGCGTCCGCAGCGCCACCGTCGGCCGCTGGCCTCTCATACCCGCCGCGAATCGTAGTCCGAAATCCCACGAGATGGGAGGACACACACCTGGCGGAGGCGTTGGCCGAGCCCCCGTCCTATCTTCAACAATAGTCACCGAGGTCATTGGAGCGACGAATGCCAGATCCCTCAACTGCCAATTCAGAGGTCAGCCCTCTGCCGACCCGTGAAGCGATCCGTCTTCTGGTGTTCGGAGCCTCGTTGCGTGCGGGGTCCCTGAACACGACCCTCGCCCGGCATGCCGCGCATGTCATCGAGCGGCATGGCGGCATCGTCGATCTGGCCGAGATGCGCGAGATGGACTGCCCATCCTACGACCAGGACGCTGAGACCGCGAGCGGCTTGCCTGCTGGAGCCGAGGAGTTTCGCCGTCGCCTGACGGCAGCGAACGCGCTCGTGATCTCCTCGCCGGAGTACAACGGTTCGATGCCCGGCGTGCTCAAGAATGCGATCGACTGGGTCTCGCGGTTTCGCCCGCAGCCCTTCAACGGGACCCACGCACTGCTGATGTCCGCCTCGCCCTCGATGGTCGGCGGCAACCGTGGATTGTGGGCCCTGCGGATGCCGCTCGAGCACCTCGGCACCCGCGTGTTCCCTGACATGTTCTCACTGGCTCAGGCACACAAGACGTTGGACGACCGCGGCCAGATCGCAAACGAGCAACTGCGCGACCGCTTCGAGCGCACCATCGTCGCGTTCATGGATCTCGTGGAGGCCGACACGCACTACGCGTGCGCCAAGAAGGCCTGGGTCGAGTTTCTCGGCGAACAACCCGATCCGGCGACGGATCGCGTCGAGTAGCCCCGCCTGCCGGGCGTTGAGTGCGTCGGCAGGTATAGCGGGGACCAGGCGGACTACCGTGGTCTCGAGAGATTGGCGCACCCCTTGAACCCGCACGGACCAGACCCGAGCTTTAAGGAATGGTCATCCCCATTCCCGGCACAGGAGGTCGCGATGCCCAGGGAAGACGTCGCCGCATTCGTGCGGAGGGTGGCGGAGGATGGGTTGCTGCGCGCCGAGTTGGCGCTCCTTGGAGGCCGCTACGGCTTCCGCTTCACTGCCGACGAACTTGCCGCCGTCGGCCTCACGACGCAGACCGAGGTCGTCCCCCCGCCTGCAAATGATCCGGATGAGCAGGACGATGAGCCCGGCGACCCCGGATTCGGGATCATCGAGGTCCCGGCGTAGCGCGCCTCGGTCGGGGATCCCCAGGACGTCGCAAGTCTGTCCGGTCGGTGGTTTCGACCACACAATCCGCGTCCGCCAAGCGCCACCGCTGCGCCCGCGGCGCATGAGCCTTGCCACTCGGCTTTGGCGCCTCTCCAAGTGAAAGTCAACTTGTCGAGTTGCTCCGCCCCCAGAGGACGAGTGTGCCGTGACCGACTCATCACTCCCGTCTCGCAGAGCGTTCCTCGCGGTTACCGCCGCCGGCGTGCTCGGGATGGCAGGCATTCCGCGGTGGCAGCCCACCCGACGTACGGGCCGACCGGTGTCCGGCGACCATCCGGACCCCCGACCCGGTGTCGACGCCTCCGCCGTGCTCACTGAGGAGCAACTCCGGGACGTTCCCGATCTGATTCCGCTGTACAACGGCATACGCCAGATCCCGCACGTCGCTGACGGCGTGCGTTGCACGTGCGGGTGCGCGTCGGACGAGGGCATGCGCTCACTGCTCAGTTGCTTCGAGGGTAGCGGCATGGCCAAGGGCTGCATCATCTGTCAGACCGAAGGCCGGATGGTAGTCCGCCTGCATGACGCTGGCCGCACGCTCGACCAGATCCGCGCTGCAATCGACGCCCGATTCGGGTGATACCCGGCCTGGCTCAGCTGCGGTCCCCACATTGTCCGTGAGGTGTGTCACTCGATGACCCGTCCTTCCCCCTCCCTGCTGCTGCTGATCACGTCGATCATGCTCGGCTCGCCAACTGACCTCGATGCGCAGATCAGGGCCAGCGAGCGAGGTGCCGTTTCCCAAACCGTCGACGGGACGACGATCACGGTCGACTACGGACGACCGCAGGTTCGAGGACGGTCCGACCTCTTCGGTGGCGTCGTCCACTGGGGAGAGATCTGGACGCCCGGAGCGAACTGGGCGACGACGCTCCGCGTCGACCGTGACGTGACCGTTGAGGGGCAGGCCCTCCCGGCAGGGACGTACTCCGTGTGGCTGGAGGTGCTGGAGGGCGCCTGGAACGCCGTCCTCGATCCCGAGCCTCGGCGATTCCACCTCATGCCGCCCGAGGAATCCGCCGATCAGGTCCGCTTCTCCTTGCAGCCTATCACCGGAGACGATGAAGTCGAGGTGCTCACCTGGTCCTTTCCGCGTGTCAGGTCTACGGGAACGACCTTGCAGCTCGCGTGGGGTAGGACGGTCGTGAAGTTCGAGATCCAGGTTCAACCATCGCGACCGATGACGGTCGCGCCGGAGTTTGCGGCACGCCATGTCGGCAGATATCGACTTCGCCATCGACCACCGCTTGGTGAGAAGGAAGTCCGATTCGACATCCAGTACCAGGACGAGCACCTCGTCGCATCGTGGGAGTCGCCTCCCAATCCGCTGTTCGCAGAGGTCTGGCTGATCTCACTCGGCGAGGGAATGTTCGTGCCGGCTCTGCTCGAAGACGGCGAAGTCTTCGACCTCGTAGTGGATCTCGTGTTCGAATTCACGCCGCTCGACGGTGAGTCTCGCGGATTCGAGGTACGTGCGCTCGGCGACGAGCTGTGGGGCACCGCAACACGAGTGGACGAGCCCTGAATCAGTTCGCGGGAAGCCACCCGGACCGCCCGGTCGGCCCTCGGACATAGAGGAACTCGCCGTACACCCCCAGCACCCCCACCTCTCCTCCGGGGGTCACGCTGTCTACACCGATCGCCGCGGTGGCCGGGCCCGCAAGGATCTCGGTGCCTCGCGCGAGGACCTCTCGACGGATGGGTTGGTCGGATGATTCGACCACATCGACCTCGAGATAGCCCCCCGTGCCGTCCGGTAGCGTCACGCGATACCAGTCCCCGCTGCCAGCACGAATGGAGAGGGGAATGTGGAGCGGCAACTCGGCCGCGACGGGCGCACCAGCGCTCGGCTGCTGCACCAGATGGGCGCGGTTCCGCCCGACCCGAGCCGGTCGACCGATCAGACTGCGATCGCCACGGAATTCGTCTGCCAGCGGTGGGTGACGAAACAGCGCCGGGTAGGGGTCGAACGATCCACGGGCGTAGAGACCGAAGTGGAGATGCGGCGGCGTCGTGCGGGCATTCCCCGAGTTGCCGACGAAACCGATCGTGTCGCCAGCACGTACCCTGAGGCCGCGCCGAACGGCACGGCTTTCGAGATGAGCATAGTAGTGAGTGCGATCCAGATCATCCCGCAACCAGACCACCGTCCCACCCAGGTTGTTCGGCCGCGTGCTCCGGATCACGCCGTCAGCCGCCGCCAGGACGGGAGTACCGCGGGCCGCGAAGATATCGAGGCCCTCATGGCGTCTGCGCCCTCCGTCGCGATCGGCCCCGTACCAGCTTCGAATAGCGGTCGTGTCGTACCCCTCGACGGGGAACTGCAGAGTCGGCTCGACCGCAATGGCGATCCTGTACCGTCCGCCGCGCAGCAGTTCCGGCTGAAGCCGGATCAGGTACTCACCATCTCGGCGGACGACATACTCCAGGTGCCGCGCGAGGCTGTCCGCGTTCGCCAGATGGCGAGGCAGCGAGCCTGGGCTCGTTCTGACCGCAAACAGATCGAGGAACACGCGATACCCGCTATCGGGAGCGCTCTGCCACGTGACGAGAAGCCGTTGGCCCCGCCGCAGAGCCACCCGATAGCCGGCGGCCACTGCCTGCCGAGGGTCCAGGTAGCTCTCTTCCTGATAGGGCGCCGCGACGATGGCTGGCCGTTCGAGGGCGTCACCCGCCGCCACCACCCAATCGCGTCCCAAGGCCGTGTGCGCCAGGCCAGCTTCGAGCAAGGCGATCTCATAGCGCTCGTGGGGAGTGTAGCCGTCGAACAACTCCCGCAACGGCTCCCCGTTGCACCCGGTCGTACCGAGCGCCAGAACGGCGCCGAATCCTCTGAGGAAGTAGGCAGCGGTTCGAGTCATGTCCCGATGTACGGGCAGGACGAGCGAAAGTTCCCGAAGCAGCGGGCTGGTGAGGGTCACTCTCCGGACGGTGGCGCGGCGGCATCAACAGTGCCGGTCGCGAGGGGCGGCTCGAACGAGAAGCCGAAGAGCTCAGGATTCTCCCCTATCACCGCCGCCGAGACGATACGGAACACGTATCCGTAGGTCTCGCGTGGAATGCGGTCGCCATACTGCTCGAGCAGATTCCAGAAGTTCCGATCCCGCGGCGTCGCGGGCAGCGAGCGGATCAGGCGCAGCACATTGGTCTGCCCCCAGTTGTATGAGGCGATCACGAGCAGTCCGGACGCCTGTGCATCCGTGGTATAGATGTCGAACAAGTACTCGGCCGCAGCTCGCGTGGACTTCTCGAAGTCGTGCCGTTCGTCGAGCGGATCGGGTAGCGGCTGCCCAACCAGCGGGCCCGGATTCAGCCCGTACGCCCGACCGGTCGACGGTAGGAATTGCCACATCCCTTTTGCGTATCCGAAGCGGGTTTCCGGCCCGACTGCCTCGAGTTTGAGCCTGCTCTCCTGCAAAGCGAGGTAGAAGAACTCCGGCGGTAGATCGTTCTCGAGCATGATCTGCGCGATCCGAGTGCCGTACCCGTGATCGTTGGCTCGCGCGAGCGACACTTCCAGCTCATTGGTGGCCTTCCACCGGTCCACATACCGCAGGACCTCGTCCACGAACTCCCGCGGCACGTTCACCTCCGACTCGCCAAACCGATGGATCACGTCGTAAACGAGGCGCAGTTCCTCATCCGTGTCCTCGTCGTAGAGTCCGAGCGCCTCGACGAACTGCTGATACTGCCGCTCGAGTTCGGCGCGCCGGTCACGGTAGGATCGTCGCTCCTCAGCCGAGAGCTGCAATCGCCCGACCTCCAGCTCGAGTGCCTTCGCCGCATAGAAGAGCTCGCCTGCGGCGGCGCGTTGCTTCTCCACCTGCTGGTGCTGCCAATAAGAGACTGCCCAGGCGGCTATGGCGACGACGGCCAGTACCACAACCGCCAATTGGTACTTCTTCGCCTGCCGACGTCGATGCTCCATGACGATCTTGCGCATCTTCGCCGTCTGCTCACCCATATCCTGCGGCGGTTGCGCACTGAAGTAGCGATCGGCGAGCACGCTGACGCGTGGGGGTGGAACAGCCATGGTCTCACGCGAGTCGTGATCTACCGTAGAGGAGAGCAGATGCAGCGTCGGACCGTGATAGCCGAGTCGGATGGGGACGGGTGGCTGGATCGGGATCTCGTCGATCCTTCTGTCACCGACGAAGGTCCCATTCGTACTTCCCGCATCGCGCACCCGCCATTCGCCCTCGGTGAGCAGGATCTCGGCGTGGCGCTGACTCACAGCAGGATCCCGAACCACGACGTCGTTCGTCTCCGCACGGCCAATCGAGAACGAGCGGTCAAACGTCCACGTCTGGTCAGTGCCCGTGACCTTGACGAGGAGCTGCGGTCTCTCGAGCCGAGCAGTGTCCGCCGTCACGGCGCCCGGCTCCGGAGGCTCGCCGCATCGGCCCGCGCGACCGTACGGCCTGGGAGCGTCTCGTTGGTCATGGAGGTCAGTCGTCCCGTCATGTGAGCGTAAAGAAGATGCACCCGAGTCACGGGCGGCACCATGCCGGCCAAGGGGCAGCCCCTCTGGCTTCCCGCGGCGCAGCCAGGTTGCGCTACGGCAACACTGCGCCAGCATGACGACTCGGCGATCACATCCACCACACGCCGAACATCCCGCCCGCACCTTGGCAATCCCCTATCAGTCGACCTGCCCCGCGTTCCGAGTCCTCAATGCGCGGTACTTCGCCGCCTGCCCGCGCCGCCCCCACGCCTCATACAATTCGACGAGCACGCCGTAGGCTTCGACCATCCGGTCATGGTGCTCCCCGTAGTGCAGTTGGTAGATCCTGAGCGTCTCCTCGAGGCTTCGCTCGGCTGCGGCGTAGTCGCCGCGACGAATCTGGACCCGGGCAAGCGACGTCAGGGTCGCACCGACGTGCGCGTGATCCGGCGCGAGCGCGGTCTGGTAGATCGCGAGCGCCTCACGGAACGCCTCCTCAGCTCTCGCGGTCTCACCGCGCTCCAGATACAGCCGTCCCAGCGCCCGCGTCGCCGTGGCGATGGTGTGATGACCTGGGCCGAAGGCACGCTCCCACATCGCCCGTGATTCGCGATATGCCCGCTCGGCTTCCGCGTGCCGGCCCTGTTGCAGCAGCACATTGCCGAGCAGCCCGAGTGTCTCTGCAACCGACGGGTTGTCCGGCCCCAGCACTTGACGTTCGATGTCCAGCGTCTGGGCATACAGCACCTCGGCCTCCGTCAACCGCCCGGTCCTGCGCCGGATGCTCGCCAGACTGTGCAACCCGTGGACCATCGAGAGATGGACATCGCCGTAGGCACGGCGCTGAATCTCGAGAGCCCGGCGCAGGAGCCGTTCCGCCTCCTCGTAGTCCTGATGCTCCATCCACGCCATGTCCCCGAGCCGGAGGAGCGTACCGGCCACTCTCGGGTCGTCGTCGCCCAGGGCGGTTTGCCGAATATCCAGCGCCTCACGCAGCAGCGCTTCGGCACGTCGCACGTCGTTGGCCCGCACGAGGTTCGAGAGCACGTCGAGCACGTCCGCGACGGCGGGATGCTGGATCCCCAGGGTGCGCCGGCGGATGGCGGCAGCCTCCTCGAACAGCTCGATGGCCTCGGACGAGCGCCCCTTGTACGGCAGCACGTGCGCGAGTTGGATGAGTGTCACAGCAGTCTCGGGGGTATCGCCTCCGTACAGCGCGCGCTGCGCCACAAGTACGTCGCGGTACATCTGCTCCGCACGATCGTGCTCGCCGAGCCGGTTCAGCACGGTTGCCAGGTGCCGCAGGCTCTCGAAGGCTTCGGGGCTGTCGGATCCGAACTGCTCGCGGCGGATGTCCACCGCTTGCTCGAGGAGCGCACGGGCCTCCTCGAGTCGTCGCAACTTCTCGTGAGACTGCCCAAGGGCATCGAACAGGAGAGCCTGAAGCTCGGGCTGGTCACGCAGCGCCTGCGCCCGGGAGACGGCCTCCCGCAGCACCGCTCGACTGGCAACCGTGTCCTGCATTCCTACATACGGGTCGCTCGTCGCCAGTAGATCGAGCAGGAAGGTGGAGAGATCCTCTGAGCGGCGCAGCGCGTGCCTCGCCTCGGCGAGCGCCGCCTCGGCCCGGTCACGCTCGCGGCCCGCTCTCGCGGCCTGCGTTGCCGAAGTGACGACACCGGCAACGAGCGAGAGCGCAGCCACGACGGCAAAGGTTGTCGCCGCGCGGTGGCGCCGCAGAAACTTAGCCGCGCGGTACCGCCGGGAGTCGGGCTGGGCAAACACCGGGCGGCCATCAAGATAGCGACGCACATCTTCCGCTAGCTGGTCCACCGACGCATATCGCCGACGCGCCTCCTTCGCAATTGCCTTGAGCACGATCGTGTCGAGATCTCCCCGCAAGTGCCGCTGGAGCCTATCGGGCGTCGTGGTGCGTTTCAGCGCGAGCAGGTCGAACTGGAGCCGCTCATCGTCCTCATCCCCCGTACTCGGGCGGACCACCTGACTCGGACGTAACGGCACCTGCTCACAAATCACTTCCTCGATGCGTGCCGGCGGGAGCCCATCGGTGTGGTACGGACGCCGACCGGTCAGCAACTCGTACAGCAGCACGCCAAGCGCATAGATGTCAGATGCCGTGTCCACCGGTTGTCGACGGACCTGTTCCGGACTCGCGTACGCAGGCGTGAACCACTGTGAGGTACGGGTTGAATCAGTCCGTCCGGACGCGTCGAGCACCTTGGCAATACCGAAATCAAGCAGCTTGGTGTGGCCGTCGGCCGTCACCAGGATGTTGCTGGGCTTCAGATCGCGGTGCACAATCAGCCGCTGGTGCGCATGGTATACCGCCTCACAGACCTCCACGAACAACTCGAGCCGGTCCGCAATCGACAGGCGCCGCTCGTCGCAAGAGGCGAGAATGTCGGTGCCCTCCACGTATTCCATCGCGCAGTAGGTCTGCCCGGAGGACGTCGTCCCCCCGTCGACGAACCGTGCGATGCCCGGGTGCTCGAGTTGCGCCAGGATTCCCCGCTCGAGCCGGAGACGGCGCTCGAGCTGCGGGTCCGTGAAGCCGGCACGGATCAGTTTGAGTGCCACACGCTGCGTGAAGTCCGGTCCCTCACGCTCAGCGAGGTAGACGACCCCCATTCCGCCCTCCGCAAGCCGGCGGACAATCCGAAACGGGCCGACATGCTCGAGAACTGGATCCGCGGGTCGGTCGTCACCAAGCAGGCCGATGGGGCCTCGTTCGTGGGCGGCGAGCAGCTCGCGGACTTCCGATCGCAAGGTGGCATCCTCTGCGCACCGGGCATCGAGAAAGCCCTCGCGGTCCGCCTCCGATAGATCGAGCGCTTGGTGGAACAAGGACTGCACCCGTTCCCAGTGTGCGCGCGCAGCGCTCGTCCGATCAATCACTGATCCCCCTCGCCACGAACACCATGCGGGGGCAGGCTGCGAGCGCGACGTACACGGAGTGACTGCTGGGAGGGACCCAGGAGTGGCGGAACGCAGACGGACGAGAGCCTACATGACGGACACGACCGGAGCGGGTGCATACCCCGCGAGAGCCTGTGCCCGATGCGCTCCCCAGCCGGGAGGACCCGGAGAACGTGGACGGCGGTCACGCTACCTGAACACCAATGTCGGAATCGTCGATTGATAATAAGAAGTGCGACTCGCCCAGACCGCAACCCGTGCGCGTCGAACGGCTGAGCCCGAGGGCGCGATCGCTGCGCCTTTCCAGTGTGGGAGGAGGTGCGGTGCCGCACCCGGCTGTGCATGCGACTCCCAGAACAACCCACCAGTCGGGAGGCAGCGGAGCCATGGGAAACGGGGAGTCTTCGGTGCTTCCGCCCGGACCGCTGACGGCGGCCGAGGCGAGGGCTCTGGCATTCGAGATCCGCTTGCGCGACGGTCGTCGCGTCCTCGTGCGGCCGGTCATTCCCGAGGACGCCCGCCGACTCCAGGAGGACCTGACCAGGATGAGCTGGCAGTCGCGGCTGTTCCGATTCCATCGGCGGCTTTCCCGACTCAGCCGCGAGCAACTCCACTACTTGGCCGCAGTGGATCAACGGACGCACGCCGCCTGGGGTGCCCTTTCCCTCGACGAGCCTGGTATGCCCGGTGTCGGCGTTGCCCGATACGTGGTGGAGCAGGACGATGCGCGAACGGCACGAGCCGTCATCACGGTGATCGACGACTACCAGAGGGTCGGGCTCGGGATGGCCCTGCTCGAGATGCTGCGCGTGACGGCCCATGAGAACGGCGTGACCCGTCTCATCGGGCACGTCCTTCCCGAGAATACGGCTGGGCGCCGCCTGGTCGCAGGCGCAGGCGGCACGGAGACCGGTCGTACGGCCTCCGGCCTGCTCACGACGGAAATCTGCAATGACGACTCGCGTCCGGTGTTGTCATCGAACACGTACCGCCGCGCGGGCACCGCGGCTCGGGGCGAGGGAGGCGTGCCGCCCGTGGACGGCGACGGAAGGTAGCTACCGTTCGGCGGGTGCTCGATGCACGCGGGCGAGTCCGGCCTCAAGGTGCCGCCGCAGCAACTCGGGGTCCGTCTCATCGCCGCTGAGCGATGCCAGCCCCCCCTGATAGACCGTGCGCGCACGTTCCAGGTTGCCAATGGCCTCGAGGGCCTGTCCCACGGCCATCACGGCGTCATCCGGCACCGCTAGCAGGCGCTCGAGCCTGGCAGCCACCGAGTCCTCCCCGCCCCAGACAATCGCCATCGCCAAGCGGTGCTGCTGTCGATGGCCTTCGTACGCAGCCATCGCATCCAGCCGATCGAGATACTCCGCAAGGCTCACGCTGTCACCCTGAGTGAGGGCCAACTCGACGAGGTGGAAATAGGCCGGAACGTAGGTCGGATCCAGCTCGGTCGCTCGTTCGAACGGCGCACGTAAGTCTTCGGGGCCGAGTCGGAGGACATCGTTGGAGTGAAACTGCACTTCACCCATTGCCATCCAGCCGAACACGTCGCGTGGATACCGTTCCACGAATCGGCGCATCGAATCCACGCCCGACATCTGGTCGCTGGCAAAGGCCTGCACGGCCCTCGCCAGGAGTCGCTCGCGTGGGGGCAGGCGGTCCTGAAATGCCACAGCCCACTCCAGGTGCTCCTGTCCGCGAGGCGAGGCGGGTCCATCCACCCACCAGTAGGCGTCTGCAAGCAGGATGTGGGCGAGCGCGAAGGCCGAATCCGCAGCCACGGCCCGGTCGAAATGCGCGATCGCCGAATCCCATGCAGCCCGCCGCGCGAACTGCGCGCCAGCGAGGTAGTCGCGCACCGCCTCGACCGATCCACTCGTCACGGCACTGAGCCGCACGTCCGGCAGGGATTCGCTCGACCGCCAAATCTCGCTGAGGAGACGTACGCTCAGGCTGTCCACCATCGCCAGGAGTAGCTCGACCGGCCCGTCGACCGTCGCACCGCCCAATTCGACGTCATCCACGCTGTGAAGCACGGCCCGGAGGCGCACGGCGTCACCAACCTCGACGACGCTGCCGGTGAGGATGGCGCGAGCTTCGACATCACGGCCGATGGCTCGGGCCCGGTCCAGACTCACCGGTCCGGAGGCACGCTCTTCCGAAAACCGGCGGAGCACGAGCCGGGGATCGACCATCCGGATACCACCTACACCGCCGAGGTTGGTGGTCAAGAGATCGACCATGCCCTCGCCGAGCAACTCGACGTCAGGGCCTGACGTCGCGAAGGGTAAGACGGCGATGACCTGCGCGTCTACCGCAACCGGTGTCGTCTGAGGACGCAGCCACAGGGCGACCGCCGCCACGGCAGCCACCGCGGTGATCGCCAGGGCAATCGGCGCCCGCCGAGTCCTCCGGGCCCGGTGCAAGGCGATGCGCGCGGCACTCAGTGCTTCGCTCAGTTGCTCCGCCGAGGCGAATCGGTCGGTCGGTTCCATGGACATGGCGCGAGCGACGACCTGTCGCACGCCGGCGGGCACGTCCTCGAGTCTTGCGCGCTTCCCGGTGACCGCCTGGGCAACGACGCTCTGCGGTGTCTTTCCTGTAAAGGGGGGACTTCCGGACAGCATCTCATGCAACACGCACCCGAGCGCGTAAGTGTCCGCGCGCCCGTCAATGTCGGTGCCGCCGAGCGCTTGTTCCGGACTCATGTACTCGGGCGTTCCAACGGCCATCCCCACCTCGGTGAGGCCGCCGCCGCGCGCCGCATCCACGGCACGGGCAATGCCGAAGTCCGCCACGACCGCGTGACCGTCGGACAGGAGGATGTTTGCCGGCTTCACATCTCGGTGCACGATGCCCTGCCGATGGGCGTATCCCAGCGCCCCGGCGACTTCCTCGGCGATGCGCAGTGCCCGCTCGGTGGGGAGCTTCCCCGTCCGGCGAACCAGGTCGCGCAGCGACTCGCCCGCGACATAGGGCATGACGTAATACAGGAAGTCGTTGGAGGGTCGGTCGGGATCCGCCAGCCGGCCGCTCTCGAACAGGGGCACGATGTGCGGGTGATTCAACCGCGCGGCAATGTCGATCTCGCGCACGAACCGCTCCGGTCCGATCGACGCGGCAAGCTCCGGATGCAGGACCTTGATCGCGACCTTGCGGCCATGGGTCAGGTCTTCGGCCAGGTAGACCGTCGCCATCCCACCGCGGCCCAACTCCCGCTCGACGTTGTAACGTCCGGCGAGGGCAGTATTGAGACGATCGAGCGGATCGGCCATGCGGCTCTGAGGTCGTGACGGTCGGGTGTTACCGAACGCAGCGTCGGTATACTACACCGGACGCACGGCAATTGCACCAATCGAGAGCCCGCCAACCAGGGTGTTGCCGCCGGTGGGACTCCCTATGCAGGGCTGGGCGCAGCCAGCAGCTCCGTTGCGATGCTCTCCAGGATGAGCTCGCGCGCACGGGTCGCAATGTCGTCGAGCGACGGCGTCACTGCATACATCTCACGGGCGAGCGTTCGAAGTTCGTCCGTCGTCGGCACGTGCGGCACGTACACCCCGGCCAGTAGCGCCGCCGCACTCGCTCGGGCACCCCCGGCACGCGCACGCAGCTGCTCGAGCGCAGGGGTCCGCTCCCACGACTCTCGTACCTGCTCGACGATACTCTCGACCGAGAGGTTCGCAACGAGGTGCCGCGCGACCTTCTCGACCGTACCACGCCCCAGTTTCTTCTCGTTCCGGACCAGATCCGCGGGCGGCTCGTTGAGTTGCCACACGGCACCCACCCACGACAGGGCCTTGAGCGCGTAGTAGGTCAGGTCCACCTCCCACCAGCGGAAGCCCTGGCGGGTGGACGCCATATAGGCGTGATGGTTGTTGTGCCAGCCCTCCCCGAGGGTGATGAGCGCCAGCCACCAGTTGTTACGGGAGTCATCCCCCGTCACGTACCGCTGCGTACCGTGCACGTGCGCCAGCGAGTTGATGAAGAACGTGCCGTGATAGAGCAGCACGGTGCTCCAGAAGAAGCCGACGACGAGCGCCTGCCAGCCGGCGACGAGCCAGATGCCGACGGCGAGGACGGCGGCCGGGAGATAGGGATGCCGATCGAGCCAAACCAGCTCCGGATATCTCGTGAGATCGGGCACTGCGGAGAGATCGGTTTCGTTGTGCTCGGGCTGGAAGATCCAGCCGAGGTGGGCGTACCAGAAGCCGTGGTGTCGTGGCGAGTGGACGTCGAGCTCCGAGTCGGAGTGCTTGTGGTGATGGCGGTGCTTCGCGGCCCACCACAGGATGCCGCGCTGGGCTGAGCTCTGCGCGAGCAGCGCCAGCACGAACTGGCCAACGCGACTGGTCCGAAACGCGCGATGGGAGAAATACCGGTGATACCCTGCGGTGACTCCGAACATCCGGACCACGTAGAGCACGCCACAGAGCACCAGTGCCTCGACGCCGACCCCGGTCCATATGGCGGCGAGACAGGCGAGATGGACGAGCAGGAACGGCAGGCGCTCCGGGTAGATGATGTCGTCGTGATGCGGGGCCGGCGGAGCGGCGCCCGCGCGCCTGGCGGCTGCATTCCCTGTCACGGCACTTCCTCTCAACGGGTGGAACGGTCGGGACGGTGACTCGTCTTGCGGAGCCGTGAAGGTAACAGGCATCGGTGTCCCGGGCCAGCCGTCGACGTGAAGACAGCGAACTGGCACCGGGCTCTCGCCGGCACTTCTCAATGGAAGAACAGGTACCCGATGAAGATCCCGGCGATCACGGCGGTCAGATCGGCGATCAGTCCACAGGTCACGGCATGGCGGGTCTTGCGTACCGCGACCGAGCCAAAGTACACGGCGATGATGTAGAAGGTCGTATCGGTCGCGCCCTGGAACGTACTCGCGAGGCGCCCGACGAATGAGTCCGCGCCGTGCGTCTGCATCGCATCGACCATCATTCCGCGCGCGCCGCTCCCACTCAGCGGCTTCATCAGGGCGGTGGGCAGCGCCTCGATGAAGTCAGTGTTGATTCCTACGGCGGAGAAGGCCGCGCCGATGCCCGACACGAGCAATTCCATCGCCCCGGACGCGCGGAAGACCCCGATGGCGACGAGTATGGCCACGAGATACGGGATGATCTTGACCACGACGGGGAAGCCGTCTTTGGCCCCCTCGATGAATGCCTCATAGACGTTGACGCGCCGGATCAGCGCCATCGCGATGAACAAGGCGATGATGCCGAAGAGCATCGTGTTCGCGACCACGTTCGACACGGTCTCGATCCGATCCTGTGGCAGCCGCGAGAAGTACCAGATGGTTGCCCCGACCAGCGCGGTCAGCCCCCCGAGGTATGCCAGTACGACCGGGTCGAACAGGTTGATCCGCTGCACGACGGCGACCGCAATGAGCCCGGCAAGCGTCGAGAAGAAGGTCGTCAGCAGGATGGGCAGAAAGATGTCGGACGGGTTGGCGGCCCCGAGCTGCGCCCGATACACCATGATGCTGATGGGAATGAGCGTCAGACCCGACGTATTCAGCACGAGGAACATGATCTGGGCGTTCGACGCGGTGTCCTTGACCGGGTTCAAATCCTGCAGCTCCTGCATCGCCTTGAGCCCGAGCGGCGTCGCCGCATTGTCGAGCCCGAGCATGTTGGCCGCGAAGTTCATGATCATCGAGCCGTGCACCGGGTGGTCCCGTGGGATCTCCGGGAAGAGCCGGTGGAAGAACGGGCGTACCGCTTTCGCGAGCAGGCGGACTACCCCTCCCTCCTCCCCAACCCGCATGAGTCCGAGCCAGAGCGTCAGCACTCCCGTCAGGCCGAGCGAGATCTCGAAACCCACTGCAGCCATCTCGAAGGTGCTGTTGACCATCGTCGTGAAGATCTCGGTATCACCGAGGAAGATCAGCTTCCCCAATCCCATCACGAGTGAGATCAAGAAGAACGCGATCCAGATGTAGTTCAGGGCCATGGGGCGTCGCTCACCTGTCGGTGCGAGAGGACGGACGACGACGGGAGCCCGGCCGCTGCACTCACGGGCGACGTGCGGTCAGGAGCTCCACGAGCACCGGAACGTGATGCTGCACGAGTGCGTCGGTCGTCGTCAGTGGGAACTCGTACGTGACGACCGGGAGGCCCTGCTCCGCTCCCCACGTGCCGAACGATCCCGGCGTGGGATAGCCGACATCCTCGACCAGGGACAGGCCCGTGCGCTCGGCAAGCCACTGTCCCAGCGGACTGCGGTGCGGGTCGTCGATGCAGGCCAGGGGGGCATGCAGTGCGACCACTTGCTCCGGCTCGAGCTCCCGGATCAGCTCCAGCAGCGCACGGGTCTCCGGCTCGGATCCCGGCGCCTCGCCGGGACTCAACTCGACGTCGCGGGGATCCTCTAGCGTCGACCGGTGGGCCACGGGATCCGGGCGCCAATCGCGCGTGGGGAAGTTCCGGTTCAACTCGACGCCTCGCGCATTGCCTCTCGTCCCGCGGATCAGGCCGTCGGGATTGGCCGCGAGGACCACCGCACAGTGGGGCGATGCGACGACGAGGCGTCGCAGCGCACGTGAGAGGGCAAAGGTCGTCTCAGGCTCCTCGCCGTGGATGCCCGCGAACACCAACAATCGGCAGGCTCCCGCCGGGCGCCAGACCTCGAGCGGCGCACCGAGATGCGAGCGACCGTAGACATCGGACGGGAGCGGGATCGTGCCCCACTGGGATCGCGGCCGGAAGCTCACGCTGCCGGTCCACCCGTGTTGGTGACAAACCGCTCGTAGATCTCGTCGAGGTGTGCGAGCGCGACCTCCTTGAGAGCCATCTCGGCGTGCCGGAGCGTCTCGGCGAGCACGGCCGGTGTCAGGCGCCGCTCGCACTCCGCCGCGACGGGGGCGAAACTCAGATGCCACCGTTCCGGAGCCACCCCCTGCCGGTCCCGATCGTAGGGTCGGAAGAAGCCGAAGGCCTCGCCTGCGGCGATGCGTCCGTCGAGCCACCCATGTAGCGGTCCGAACATCCCGGCATCGTTCACCTCGTCGGGGATGAGCTCTACCTCGTACCCCTCAGGCGTCGCAGCGCGGTCGTAGACGTCGATGTCCGTGCCCCAGTGATGACGCGATGCTCCAGGAAGGGCCGACCAGCGGAGGATCGCGAAGACCAGCGCACGTCCGGTAAGCGTGGTGATGTCGATCGGGACGGCGTCGCTGTCGAGGACCGCGAGCCTCCCGGTCGCCTTCCGGTTCCAGATCGAGAGCTGCTCCTCGAAGCTCCGGTACCCGCTCAGCACCTGCAGGTCGAACCCGGCTGTCCGCGCGTCATGGCTGAGCCGACGCAGTGGCGCGACCACATCTCGATGCACCCTCGCACCCAGCCACCCGACGTCGGCAGACGAGCAGAGGTGCTCGTCGGTCCGACCGGTGAGCATCGTGGTCGAGAGTGGATACATGCCTGGAAGCCGCTCCGGCGATCGGGACGCGCGCGACGTCGCACCACAGTGACGGACGCACCAGCGATGATAGGGGGGAGCACGGGAGGAGTAAAGTGCAACGGGTTGGGAGTGCAGAGTTCAGGGTGAAGGGTGAAGGGTGAAGCGTGAAGGGTGAAGCGTGACCGTGACGGCTGCAGTGTGCGGACTCACGGGCTGGTCACAAGCGGCACGCACCACGGTACGGCCGGGGGGGCGGCGTTACCACGCGATCATGCCGATCGCCACGACGCAGATCGCAAGTCCCACCCATTGTGGGCGACTCACTGGCTCGTGCAGCACGCGCCGAAACAAGAGAACGGTGATCGCCGGGTAGGTCGACGCGAGCACGGCCGCAATGTCCAGCCGGATCCAGCTCACCGCCAACAGGTAGCTCACGGCACCGGTCGCGTCGAGCGCACCAGCCACGAGGGCCGTCGGATGCCGCCTTGGAGACGGCAGCCGCGTTCCCGTGACCAGGAGCACGAGGGTTGCCATCCCGCAGCTGCCCACGCCAACGAGCGCCAGCGGAGTGAAGACATGCCCCGGGGCAACCTGTCCCAGGCAGAGGAAGAACCCCCCGAAGCCCGCTCCGGCGAGCACGCCGTGCGCGACCCCGTGGACACGTCCGCTTCCCGGGTACCCATCACCTCGACTGACGAGGAAGATACCGACGAGCGCGGCCAGGAGCCCGGCTTGTTGTACCAGCGGCAGGATGCCGGCTGCCACCGCGGCGAACGCGACCGGGATAGCAGCTCCGACGACACCCGACGTCGGCACCACGAGTGCCGCCCTCCCAGCCACCAGTCCCAGGTACAGGGCCGCAATGCCGAGTGAGCCCAGCATACCAGCGGCGACGGCCCACCCGACCGAGGCTGCGGGAGGCCACGCCTCCCGTGCCATTGCGGACACGGTCGCGTAGCACACGAGCCCCGCGAGACGCGACAATGCGAGCACCTGCAATACTCCACTGCGTCTGCTGGCGAGCCCGCCGTAGAAGTCTGCACCACCCCAGGCGGCTGCCGCGCCGAGCGCCAGTGCCATGCCTGTCGCCTGGGTCAAGGGCACGTGACCCTCACGGAGTCGTGCGGATGGCCACAGGCGACAGTGCAGTGCGGCATGGATCGATCGGTATGCTCCGGATCATCATGTCAACGATACCTCGACCGATTGGCTAGCGCTGGGGACGGCCGTGCCGGCTTGCCGCCCGACCACGTCGGGCACATGCTACAGGAGCCCGAACGGGACGCGCGACGGGGAGACGGCCCCGGGGGAGTCGGTTCATGCCAGCCAATCTCACACCAGCGTACAGGGAAGCGGAGGTACGGTTCCGTGGTGCGGTCACACGCGAGGAGAGGATCGCTGCGCTGGAGGACATGCTCCGAACGATCCCGAAGCACAAGGGAACCGAGAAGCTCCAGGCCGACATCCGCTCGCGGCTGTCAAAGCTCCGCCGGGAACCGAAGCAGAAGGGACCGACCCGGGGCTACAGTCACCGGATCCCGCATGAGGGTGCGGGTCAGGTGGCGTTGGTGGGTGCTCCGAACGCCGGGAAGTCGAGCCTCGTCGCGGCCCTGACCCATGCCACGCCGGACGTGGCGGACTACCCCATGACCACCCGTGACGCGACGCCGGGCATGATGGCGTACGAGGACGTCGCGATTCAACTCGTGGATCTGCCACCCCTGTGCGAGCAGCACGTGGAGCCCTGGGTCTACGACGTCGTGCGCGGGGCGGACCTGACCTGGCTGGTGGTCCCCATCGACCGACCGCTCGCCGGGTACGATACGGCCATGCAGCTGCTCGAGGCGAAAGCGATACTGATTCACGCGCCTGGTAGCAGCCCGCCGGAGCGCCGGCCAGGCTGGCACCACAAGCCTGCACTGCTGGTGGTAACGGGCATGGATCGGCACGGGGCGGCGGAGGATCTCGCCGCTCTCAGAGAGCTGCTAGACGTGCCGTGGCCGCTCGTGCCGGTATCCAGCCGGACGCGTATCGGGCTGGATACCCTGAGCCAACAGACCTTCGCGGCGCTCGACATCATCCGGGTGTACACCAAGGAGCCGGGCAAGGACCCGGACCGGGAACGCCCGTTCACCCTCGACCGGGGCGCCACCATCGCCGACCTGGCGCGGACGATCCACCAGGATATCGCCGAAGGTTTGAAGTTTGCGCGGGTGTGGGGGCCGAGCGCGTTCGACGGTCAGTCCGTCGGCGGCGCCCACGTGCTGGAAGAGGGAGACGTCGTCGAGATCCACTGGTAACCGCCGCGGGCCACCTACCCGAGGCTCAACGATCGCGCTTCTTCATCTCCTTGTGGAGGCGGTCGGCACCCTCGTACCGCGGATCGGGGCGCTGGGCTTCCAACTCTTGGCGGCGCTTCTTCGAGGCACCGACCGACGGCTGCTTCGTCTCCTCTTCGTGTTGCTTCCGACTGGCCTCGCGGTTCTTCTGAGCGAGACGCTCGAGTTGTTTTGGATCGAGCTTCTTCACGTCCGTGCTCCTTTGAATCCCCGGTCTGCGCCGGCTCCGAGTCCCCCGGCGACACTCGCGGGCGGAGCCGGGTCCTCTCGGCCGGATGCATGGATTCTACGTGGGAAGACCGCCGAGGGGTATCCACCTACCGTGGTGCCCGGTATCCTCCCGGCACGCCGTGCGGCGAGAGCACGATCTGCCAGAGCTGGTTCTTGCGCGCCCGGAACCCTGCAGCGCTCGACAGCAGGAAGAAGCGCCACATCCTGCGGAACCGCTCGTCGTACCGCTCCGCCAGCTCTGGCCAGTGCCGCTCGACGTTCCGATGCCAGTGCAGCAGCGTCGTGTCGTAATCCTGACCGAAGCTGTGGAGGTCCTCCAGCACGAAGCGATGCTCGATCGCCCGGCCAATCTGAGCCACGGACGGCAGGACGGAGTTGGGGAAGATGTACCGCTCCGTCCACGGGTCGGTCCGCGCCATCGTCTGCGTGCTGCCGATCGTATGCAGCAGGAACAGCCCGTCGTCGGCGAGCACACGGCGCACCACCCGCATGAACGCGCCGTAGTTCTTGCCGCCGACGTGCTCGAACATGCCCAGCGACAGCACCCGGTCGAAGGTACCCTCGAGCTGGCGGTAGTCCTGCAGGAGGATCTGAACCTCGAGACCGCGGCACCGCTCCCGGGCGTGGGCGGCCTGGTGCTCGGACACGGTCACGCCAAGCACCGAGACGCCGTACCGCTCGGCGGCGAACTGGGCGGCCCCGCCCCAGCCACAGCCGATGTCGAGCACGCGCATGCCTGGCTCGAGCCCGAGCTTACGACAGACGAGATCCAGCTTCGCCTCCTGTGCTTCGTCCAGGGTGGCAGCATCCTTCCAGTAGGCACAGCTGTAGATCATCCGCCGGTCGAGCATGCAGCTGAAGAGGTCATCACCGACGTCGTAGTGGTAGCGGCCGATGCGGAAGGCACGGCCCGGACGCTGGAGATTGGAGAGCCGGGCGCGGAGCAGGCGCAGGACGTCCTTCCACGGCGTGACGGCATCCCTGAAGTCGGTGCGGAGCACGCGGGCAATGCACTCGTCGAGCTGCTCGCAGTCCCACCAGCCGTCCATGTAGGACTCGCCTACGCCGAGAGTGCCCTCAGCGAGCACCCGTGCAAACAGCCGCTCGTCGTGGACCCGGATGTCCCACGGACGGTTACCGTCAACGATCAGGTCGGCCGGCGCTAGCAGTTCCTGGACCCTGTCGCGCAACGTCATGACTTGGGATTCATTGTCCCATTTCATGATGGTGCCGGCGACCGCGCGGCGCCAGGCGGATGGTGGGATCGTGAGACCGTCGAACCGTGGGATCGTCCCGCCTGACCGCCCGAGGCTACGTCTGGGTCACGCCTGCGCAACGGCCGAGCCCGACACTGCCGGCGAACCTCCGTCACCGGGTGCCGTAATGCGCAATATCGCCTGTTCCACACTTGCCCTGCTCGCCTGCGTCGCGCCGATCTCTGGCCAATCTCCACACTCGGTGCCTGCCGAAGGTCAACGGATTCGGGTAACGGCCCCGGATGCGGGACTTCGCAACCGGTCGGGAACGTTCCGGGGCGTTCACGACGGATGGTTGCTCGTGACTGCCGACTCGAGCCTGCGCATCCCACTCGCGGCCATCGAGCGGATCGACCTGTACGCCGGCCGCCAGTCACACCCGTGGCGGGGTGCCGGCATCGGCTTCCTCGGTGGGGCAGCGCTGGGGTTCGGTCTCTGGTACGCTGCAGACGTCGGCTGCTATCCCGAGGCGGACACGATCGGGTGCGCCACGGTATTGGGAGCGTTCGGCGGTGGGGTGCTGGGCGCGCTCGTCGGAGCGGTGATCGGCGGCTTCCTCCTCAAGACCGATCGGTGGGAAGACGCTCCGCTCGACGGGGTGCGCGTGGGCGTGGCGCCATCCGGGAATCGGGGAGTGGTCGTACGACTCACCGTGAGGCCCTGATGCCGCACCGGCATGGCTGCCGCAGCGCGGCCCGCCGGTTCCGCCGGAGGGATCGTCGCAGCGCTCGATGACGGCCGATGCGACTTCCCGTTACTGCTTTTCGAACGTGAGTGTGAAGGTCACGGCCCCAAACGTGGACGAGATCGTGAGCGTCGTCGCCACGAGACTGTACGTGTAGGTTTCCTCCCACACGGTGTCGGGATCGAACGTGATCTGATTACCCTCGACCGCATAATCTCCCGAGTCGCTACAGCTTGGCCCCGGATCACAGTAGTCGAACTGGTCGTTCGTCACCGTGTAGCTGTACTCCCCGTTCGCGCGGAGGGTGTAGGTCAGGGTCATGCCGTCGTCCGTAAAGTCGTGGTCCTCCACAACGATCGCGGTCGCATTCCACGTTCCCACGAGTTCATCGGGCGGCTCGGTCCCGCTGTCACCACACCCAACGACGATCGGCACCAACGCCGTGAGCGCGAGCTGGATCGGACGGTGGAGAGACGGCAGTGCGCGCATTGGAAACTCCCGTAAGATGTTCAGCAACAGAACTTCTTCTTTGCATACGCAATTTGGGCGGGACTGACAAGAGTAGCACCAGCGCGACAGGGGGACTGCATTGGTCGGACTTGGACCCGCAGCGCCGACGTTCCGAACCCGTCCCGCGCGGTTGGTCGGCCATCGTCGCGGGGATCGAGAATGGGTGGCTCCTTGCGATCGCCGACACCGTGGCGCGCGGCACGGTCGATCGCCTGCGGATGAGCGCCGGCCCCGACAGGACGGTGGCCTCGAACTAGGACTCGCCTTCGCCTCGTGAGTGTCGGGGGGGCGACTGTCGAGCCGAGGCGACGTCACTCCGTCAGTGTACTGCCATCTCTCGGGTCTCTCTGACGCTGCGGTTCGGACGCACGCTATCGACGAACCTGTCTCTCGACGAGCGCCTCCCGCCGCGTCGCGATCTCTTCGCGCAGCGGCGTCAGCTCGCTGTCCGCCTCTCGCCAGGCTTCGAGCAGTCGGCCGTACCAGAGAACCGCATCCTCGACCCGCCCCTCGCCCTCCGCAATCTCACCGAGCCGCCGATAGGCATGAGGACGGTAATACGTGTCCCAGAAGCTCCCCCGCTAGGCCCGGGTATGTCGATCAGCGGCACTCTTCCGCAGGGCCACCGCGTTAATGCAATACCTGAGTCCGCTTGGCAAGGGACCGTCGGGAAACACGTGGCCGAGGTGCGCGTCGCACACGTTGCAGACGGTTTCCACCCGCTGCATCCCGTGTGAGGCATCGAGCCGATAGGCCACCACGTCCGGCCCCACCGGCTGGGTGAACGACGGCCAACCGGTGCCCGACTCGAACTTCTCGTTCGCGTCGAAGAGCGTCGTACCGCAGCACACGCAGGCGTATCGGCCCGGCTCGAACAGGCTGCACATCTCGGAGCTGAACGGCGGCTCCGTTCCTTTCCCGCGCGTCACGCGGTACTCCGCAGGGCTGAGCCGCGCGCGCCACTCCGCCTCGGTCAGCTCGACCCGCCGCGGCGGCTCGGGGTTCCCTGTGCGTGCGAACGCAAAGATGTCGACCCACTGGAGCATGGTGCACTCGATCCCGTCGTTGGGTGGCCGGCAGGTGATTTGCGCTGGGTCAAACCCGTCCACGCAGGCAAAGGTTCCCCCCGCATCAGTCGGGTCGGACCGACGGCGGTCGGATAGCGCTGCCTGGTGCGCCCTTGCAGCGAACCGGCCTAACGTCCACCTTACCTGCCCTGCCGGACCCGGCATACGACGCATACGATCGACCGGTTCGTCCCACCCTGGCGCTCGACGCCTGCGGGCGGGTCAGGCTCATCCGGTGCCGTGACTGCCGATCCATGCTGAACGCGTACGTGGAGGAGAACGTGCGGAATGATGTGACCGATCGATGGCGGCCTCAGGTCCAGTGGCTACCGGCGCTGCTCGTGTCGGCGCTGCTCCTGCCACCCGCTCCGCTGGCCGGGCAGAGTACCGCCTATCTCGACTTCGAGGATCTCACGCGCGAGTTGCGCGCACTGGTGGATGGATCTGACCTCGCAACCCTACGTTCGCTGGGCGTGTCACGCGATGCACGCGACATCTGGCTGGTCGAGATCGGCCGGCGATCCGGCGAGCCGCTGGAGACGCGTCCGGGCCTCCTCATGGTGGGCAATCTCACGGCCGACCACGTGCTCGGCAGTGCCCTGGCGCTGGAAACGGTCCGCTACCTGCTGACCGGAGGCGACTCGGCGGCGACCGTCGACTCGTTGCTGCGCGAGCACGTGGTGTACGTGATTCCACGGCTCGATCCCGACGGCGCGGAGGCGATGTTCGCGGGTCCACTGATCGCTCGCACCCGTAACGCGCGCCCGTTCGACGACGACAATGACGGCCGGACCGACGAGGATCCTCCGGAGGATCTCAACGGTGACGGTCTCGTCACGGTGATGCGGGTGGCGGATCCGTCAGGCGAGTACCTGGTCCATCCCGACGACCCACGGCTCATGAAGCGGGCGGAGCCGAGCAAGGGGGAAACCGGGAGCCACACGCTGTATTGGGAAGGACGTGACTCCGACGGAGACGGGTTCCTCAATGAGGACGGGCCCGGCGGGGTCGATCTCGACCGCAACTTCCAGCACGAGTACCCCTACTGGGAGCGCGGCGCCGGACCGTACATGGTGAGCGAGCCGGAGACGCGCGCGTTGATGGATTTCGTGATCGCGCATCGCAACATCGGCGCAGTCCTCACCTTCGGGCACTCCGACAATCTGGTGACGGCTCCGGACTCGCGAGGGAATCTCGCTGAGGCCGCCGTGCTCGACCTGCCCGCATTCGCTGACGCCTCGAACGCCGAGATCTTCGAGACGGGCGTGTTCGCCGTTGCCCCACGATTCGGTCGGGGCTTCTTCTTCGGGGGCGGGGGCGGTCAATCCCGGCTGCGCGGTGCCCAACCGGGCCGCGACAACGACCCCGACTCCGGCCGCCGGCCGGTGACCACTGTGAACCGCGAGGATCTCGAGTACTTCAAGGCGGTGAGCGAGGCATATCGCGAGCTCACCGGCATCACCGAAGTCGGGGTCAACCGGAAGGCTGAGGGGGCGTTCTTCCAGTACGGCTACTACCAGTTCGGCGTGCCGTCCTTCGGAACGCAGGGCTGGGGGCTTCCCAAGCCCGAGCCGGCCGTGGACACCGAGGAGGCCGCCCCGGACGCCGAGCCGCAAGCCCCGGCACCCGAGCCAGCAGCACGCCCCCGAGGGCAGAGCGAACCGACCAGACCGCAGGGCCGCGCGGCGACGCCACGTGGCGGCGGGACCGGCGACGAACAGGGCTTGGATGCCAAGCTGCTCTCGGCGATGGACACGGCGGGCATCCAGGTCTTCGTAGACTGGACGCCGTTCACGCATCCGGAGCTCGGCGAGGTGGAGATCGGCGGGTTCCGCCCCTACGCCACCGCGAACCCGCCGGCCGACCAGCTGCCGGAGCTGGGGCGCGCGCATGGGGCGTTCGCGGTACGGCTCCTGACAATGCTGCCCCGCGTGCGCATCGCCGAGACCGAGGTCACGAGCCACGGTGGCGGCCTCTTCACCGTGAGCGCAGAGGTCGAGAACACGGGCTACTTCCCGACCGCACTGCAGCACGGCGTCGTGTCGCGGTCTGTCGAGCCCACCATGGTGCAGATCCAGGTGGCGCCGGAGGCCGTGCTGTCCGGAGACGACAAGACCACGTTCATCCGGAGCCTCGACGGCTCCGGAGCGCGGGAACGCGTGAGCTGGCTGATCCGCGGCAGCCCAGGGTCATCCATCGACATCGTGGTCCGGTCCGACAAGGGCGGGACCGACACCGTTTCCGTGACGCTGAGGTGAGCGAGATGACGACCACGCGCATGCGACTCGTGATGGCATCCGTCGCCCTGGCGTCGCTGGCCGCCCAGGGAGGCGTCGCCCAGCAGGGGTCCGATCCGGAGCACCGGCTCCCCCTCACGTGGGACCGCTGGCTCGACCACGAGGAGGTCGGGGAGCGGCTCCGCCTGATGGAGCGCACCTGGCCCGAGTTTCTGACGCTCGAATCGGCCGGCGAGAGTTACGGCGGGCGCGAGATGTGGGTGATGACGATCAACAACCCGAAGACGGGCGCCGAGCAGGACAAGGCCGCGATGTACATCGAGGCCAACGTGCACGGGAACGAGATCCAGGGTGCGGAGGTGACGCTCTACACGATCTGGTATCTGATGGAGAACTACGGGCGGATCGACGAGATCACGCGGATCGTGGACGAGCGCGTGTTCTACGTCGTGCCCAGTGTGAACCCCGACGGCAGGGACTATTTTTTGCACGGCACCGGATCGGGGGCGCGGACCGGCCACGTGCCGGTGGACGACGACGGGGACGGCGTGGCGGACGAGGACGGACCGAACGACATGAACGGCAACGGCGTGATCGAACAGATCCGCAAGTACGTCCCCGGCGCCGGCACCCACCGCATCAGCCACGACGATCCGCGCATCATGGAAACCGTGCCGCCGGACGAGACCGGCGACTGGGTCCTCCTCGGCTACGAGGGGATCGACGACGACGGTGACGGGCAGGTCAACGAGGACCCAATCGGCGGGTACGATCCCAACAGGAACTACGGGGCCGACTGGCAGCCCGAGTACATCCAGGGTGGCTCGATGCACTATCCGTTCGAGTTACCGGAGGCGCGGGCGCTCAACGAGTTCATGCTGGCGCGGCCGAACATCGCGGGGGCGCAGAGCTACCACAACTCCGGCGGGATGATCCTTCGGGGTCCCGGTGCAGCATGGGGGGGCGACTACCCGTTCGCCGACATCCGCGTGTACGACGAGCTCGGGGAGACCGGCGAGCGTATCCTGCCGTACTACAATTACTACATCATCTGGCAGGGGCTCTACACGGTCCACGGCGGCTCGATCGACTGGTTCAACGACGGACTCGGCGTGGTCTCGTTCTCCAACGAGCTGTGGAGCAGCGGCCAGTACTTCAACAGTCCACTGCTCCGGGAGCAGCAGGACGAACCCGACTCGCCCATCTCGGGCCAGAAAGGCCGGTACTTCTTCGACGATTTCCTCGAGTTCGGCGCCGGATACGTCGAGTGGGCACCGTTCGATCATCCGATCTACGGACCCGTCGAGATGGGCGGATGGAACAAGCTCTCCGGCCGCGTGAACCCGCGGTTCATGAGCATGGAGCTGTTCCACCGCAACATGGCATTCACGCTGTACCACGCCGATCAGATGCCGCTCATGTCCATGGGTGAGACGTCTGTCGAGCGGGTGGACGGTGACGTCTACCGTGTGCGCGTCGACGTCCGGAACGAGCGCCTGATCCCCACGATCACGGAGCGGGCGCGCCGCCACCACGCGGTACGGCCGGACATCCTCAGCGTGGACGGCGACGTCGAGATCATCGCCGCGGGGTGGGTGGAGGACAAGCACCGGCCGGGCCCGACGGAGCTGATCGAGCAGGAGGAGCTGGACCGGATTCTCGTCCGGAGCGGCCATCCCGGTCGCACGACCCGAACGATCGAGTATCTCGTGCGCGGCCGCGGGACGATGACGGTGACCTACTCGGCCGTGAAGGGCGGGACGGTCTCGACGAGAGTACAGGTGCGGTGATCGACATGCGAGCACTGACAGACCCATCAGCCGCTGCTGACAGCCTCATGATTCCGATGCAGCGCGTTCAGGTCATGCGCCGGCTTTCGGTCTGCGCTCTGGCATTCACGCTTCCGCTTGCGTTGGCCACTGCGGCACGGGCCCAGGACGTGGACTACACCGACCATTTCCGTGTCTACACCAGCGACGGCGCGCCCGCCTCGCTCGACGACATCGTGCACGCCATGGATGCGGTCGACGCCGTGCTCGTAGGCGAGGTACATACTGATCCCGTCGGACACTGGATCGAGGCCGAACTGGTGCGGCGCTCGCTCTCGGCTGCGCACGTGGGGGCGGAAACGGGAGCCCGGCGGCGCGTGGCGCTGTCGCTGGAGATGTTCGAGCGCGACGTGCAGTGGATCGTCGACGAGTCCCTCGCTGGCCTCATCACCGAGAGCCAATTCACGGCTGCCGCCCGGCCCTGGGAGCACTACGACGAGGACTACCGGCCGATGGTGGAGGCGGCGAAGGAGGCTGGCATCCCCGTGATCGCGGCCAACGCCCCGCGTCGCTACGTGAACCGGGTGAGCCGGCTCGGCCCGGAGGCGCTGCTCGACCTCCCGCCGCGTGCGCGGAGCGTCCTCCCACCCCTACCCTATCCGCCGGCGAGCGAGACCTACCGCCAGCAGTGGCTCGCGCTCATGCGGGAAATGCCCATGGAGCGGCGCTGCGACCCACCCGGGCGCGAGGCTGACGACGCGGGCGAGGCCGCGGCCGGGGAAGTCGAGATGCCAGCGCACGCGATGCCGGAAGAGGCACCGCCGACCGAGGGCCCCTCCCACGTCGGGGCGTTCATGGAAAACGCGATCCACTCGCAGGCGCTGTGGGACGCCGCGATGGCGTACGCCGTGACGACCTTCCTCGAGCTGAATCCGGGCGCACTCGTGCTCCACATGGTCGGCGGGTTCCACGTGGAGCACCGCACCGGCATCCCGGAGCAGGTCGCGTTCTACCGGCCCGGAACGCGCACGCTGGTGGTGGCGATGGAGATGGTGGACGACGTGACGGTATTCGACGCCGAGGAGCACCGCGGGCGGGGCGACTTCGTCATCCTCACCGACGAGGCGCTGGACCTGGAATACGAGCGCTTCTGCACGGACGACAGCGGGGAGAGCTAGCCGATACGGCGGCGGCCATCACCGAGATGACCGCCGTCCGTTCATCCACCGAGGGGTGGCCCGCTACACCGTCGCCAGCGCCTGCTCCAGGTCGGCGATGAGATCGTCGGCGTCTTCGATGCCCACGGCGTAGCGCACCAGCCCGTCCGAGAACCCGGCGGCCTCGCGGTCTTCTTTCGACATCGCCGCATGGGTCATCGAGGCCGGGTGCTCAATCAGCGTCTCGACCCCGCCGAGGGACACGGCCAGTGTCGCGAGCCCGACGTGGTTCATGAGCCGTCGGCCGGCCTCCAGCCCACCATTCAACTCAAACGCGATCATCGAGCCGTAGCCACGCATCTGCCGTCCCGCCAGCTCGTGCTGTGGGTGCGACGGCAATCCGATATAGCGCACGCGTGCGACCTTCGGATGATCCTCGAGCCACGCCGCGATCGCCTGGGCACCCTGCTGCGCTCGCTCGATGCGAATACCGAGGGTCTTGAGTCCACGGAGCACCAGGAAGGCCTGATGGGGATCCATGTTGCAGCCCATTGCAACCATGGTTTCCCGCAGTCGATGCAGGAGTTCCTCGGCCTTGGCCACCAGAATGCCCCCGACTACGTCGGCATGGCCATTGATGAACTTGGTGACGGAGTGGAACGAGACGTCCGCGCCGAGATCGAGCGGATTCTGCAAGTAGGGACTGGCGAAGGTGTTGTCCACCGCCAAGAGGCTGCCGTGCTCGTGGGCGATCTCGGCGGCACCCGCGATGTCGGTGACCTGCATGGCCGGATTGGACGGCGTCTCCACGTAGACCAAGCGGGTGTCCTTCCGGATGGTGCGACGCAGGTTATCGAGATCCGAGGTGTCGATGAACGAGGCCTCGACGCCAAACCGCGCGAAGTGCTTCTCTACGAGGCCGCGACTCGGCCCGTACACCGACGCGGTGCTCACCATGTGCGCGCCCGCGTCGAGCACCGCCATGTAGAGCGTGCTCACTGCACCGAGCCCGGAGCTCGTGGCGATACCCCCGGTGCCGTGCTCCAAGTCGGCCACCGACTCCTCGAGCGCCTGAATCGTGGGATTGCCGATCCTGGTGTAGATGTAGCCCTCTTCCTCACCGGCGAAGAGGGCAGCACCATGCGCGGCATTCCGGAAGGCGAACGTGGAGCTCTGATAGATCGGGACGTTCACCGCTCCCGTCGCGTCGGGATGGTACGTCCCGTGGACCAGCCTGCTGTTGATGCCCAGCTCTCTTCCCTGCATGCCCCCTCCTCCTCAACGCAGTCCACGAACTTCCCAGGACGCGCCCCCCCAGGGACCTGGGCGTCATGGCACACGGACGGTGCGTGTGCGATGTCGCATTACGAAGATACCACGCGGCGTCGGATCGTACGAACGCCTCGACGCGGTATGACCGCGGGATGCCGAGGCGAGAGGCGCAACGGCAGGCTCGGTGCCGTGCGAGCCCGCCGTCCGCTTGGTTCACCCCTCACCCCTCACCCTTCACTCTTCACCCTTCGCCCTTCATCTCACCGCCGCGCCGGCGCGGGGGGCAGCGCTTCGACCAACGCCGCCATGCGTTCCCGCATCGCGTCGTCGGGCAGGCGCCCGATCCCACCGCCGATGTTGTCTGCCATGTGCGTCGGGTTGCTCGTCGCGGGCGTCACGACGGTGACCGCCGGGTGGCCGAGGATGAACTTGATGAAAAACTGCGCCCAGGTCGTCGCGTCGAGCTCGCTTGCCCACTCCGGCAGCTCGCGCCCCTCGACGCGCTGCCAGAGCCTCGTGCGGCCGAACGGGAGGTAAACCAACACACCGATCTTCCGCTCCTGGGCAAGCGGCAGGATGGCGGTCTCGACGGTACGGTTGTCCACAGCGTAGTCGATGCCAATGAAGTCGAGCGGCTCGTTGCGCATGATGCGCTCGAGCTCGGCGTACTGGCGCTCGCTGGTGGTGGTGACGCCGAGATAGCGGACGCGACCCTCGTCCTTCAGCTCCTTCAGGATACCGAGCTGCGTGGGCACGTCACCCAGGTTGTGCACCTGGATGAGGTCGACGCTATCGACCCTGAGCTTGCGGAACGAGTCGTCGATCTGCGCGCGGGCGGCGGCGGGCTCGGCCGTGCCTCCCCCACGTCCGGCCACATTCACTTTCGTGGCCCAGAAGATCCGGTCCGTGACGGCCAGATCGGCGGCGATCTCACCCGCAACTTCCTCGGATGCCCCATAGCTTGGCGCGGTGTCGAACACGGTCGCCCCGCCGTCCACCATGGTCCGGATCACCCCGCGCAATGCGTCCCGATCCTCGCTCCGGGCCATCCGTGAAAACGTGGCCGAGCTGCCCAGGCCGACGACCGGGAGCATCTCTCCGGACGACGGGATGGCACGGCGCAAGAGCTCGCCTTGCTGCAGGGCACGCAGCAGTCGGGGGCGCAGCGCCAGCGCGCCGGCGGCACCGGTGGTGATCTCGATCCATTCTCGGCGGTTCAACATGGGATGCCTCCGGGAGGGATTGGTTGTGGTCGGCACGTCTTCACGTCGGCTGGCATTCACGACCCGCCGTACTGTTCCCGCTCTCGTGCGGTGAGCCGGAAGATATTGCACGGCGACAGGTTTCGCCGCCGGTTACAGGTCGCCGCAAGGCTGCGAGAATGGCTCACGGGGATGGGAGCGGCAATTCGAGCGGCACAACTGTATATTCTGAATAGCGAGAGGCGCCCTGACGGTCTCATCGGGCGCGATTGGACAGCCCGTGGGGCCTGCCGCTGCGACCCCGAGCGGAGGTGCGATCATGGCCCACCGAACAGCCATTCCGACCATCCTCCTCGCCGGTCTCGCCGCCTGCGGCGAGTCGCATGACCCGACGAACGGTTCGCTGCTGCCCGACACGGTATCCTCTGAGATCATCGCCTGGCTCCAGTCCGCCGCCGCACCCTTCGCCACGGCCCAGGCCGGTACGGACTACGACGACCTCATGCCCCTGAGACAGATGATCGGCGACGCTCGCGTGGTGGCGCTCGGCGAGGCGACACACGGCACCCGCGAATTCTTCCTGATGAAGCACCGCGTGCTCGAGTTCCTCGCGAAGGAACTCGACTTCAACCTGTTCGCCATCGAAGCCACGTGGCCCGAGGCCAACCGCGTGAACGACTACGTCCACACGGGTGACGGCGATCCGGCTGAGTTGCTCTCGGGACTGTACTTCTGGACGTGGAACACCGAAGCAGTGCTGGACATGATCCGATGGATGCGGCTGCACAACAGCGCCCCCGGTGACGCGCCACTGGTGAGCTTCTTCGGCTTCGACATGCAGTACCCGGGCATGGCCATCCACAACGTGGAGGTGTTCCTCGACGCGGCCGATCAGCCGATGGCCGAGTTCGCTTCGCTCGCATACGGCTGCATGCTGCCGTTCGCCAACGGCCCGACGGGTCGCTTTCCGTCCGACGCGTCATATGCATCGCAGCCTGCCGCGTACCGGGACGAGTGTCGCGACGACGTGGCCGACGTGGTCGATTCCCTCGCCGTGCACCGCGCGGAGTACGAAGCAGCTGCCTCACCGGAGGCGTTTGCCGTAGCGCGGCAGAGCGCTCGGCTGGTCCAGCAGTTCGAAAGCATGTCTTCCCAGCGGATACCCGCGGCACGTGATCAGTTCATGGCGGAGAACGCGATGTGGCTGCTCGAGCAGGCCGGTCCGGAGGCGAAGATCGTGCTGTGGGCCCACAACGGGCATGTCGCTGACGACCCGACGTACGGGGGGTTGGGGGCATCGATGGGGCACCATCTTCGCGCCGCCTACGGCAGCGATCTGGTCATTGCGGGTTTCGACTTCTACCAAGGTTCGTTCCGAGCGGTCACCGTGCTGCCCAGTGGAACGTATGCCGGATTGGAGGAGCACGCGGTGGGCGCTCCCCCCGAGCAGAGCTACGAGTACTACTTCCACAGTAGCGGCCTCGAGCGGTTCATCCTCGATCTGCGCGGCGTGGATCTCACGACCCCTGCCACATCGTGGCTCGCCGGGCCTCGAAAGATGCGCTCCATCGGCGCCGGTTTTATGCCGACAAGCCCGCAGCGGTACTTCTACGATGTGAGCCTGCCGGCTCGTTACGATCTGATCATCTACTTCGACGACACGCATGCCTCGCGCGGCTTGCCGCGGGAGCCGCCGGCCGAGTGGTAGACGGCGGTCCTGGTTGACGTGCCGGGTTGACGTACCGCTGCCTGCCGAATCCTCGCCGTGTGCTTCCGTAAGGCAGCGGATACAGCGATACTGCGGCTTGCTCCAAGCCGACACATCACCTCCGTGGAGACGTTATCATGAGCCTTCGGTCCCTCCTGAGCCTCGTCCCGATTGCGGCTGTCGCTGCCCCGGTCGCTGCCCAGATCGACGCGCGGATGTTCCGCTATCCCGACGTCTCAGCGACCCACATTGCCTTCACGTACGCCAACGACATCTGGGTGGTCCCGAAGGCCGGCGGGAGTGCTGTCCGGCTCAGCTCTCCGCCGGGCGAGGAGACGTTCCCGCGGTTCTCACCCGACGGATCACAGATCGCCTACAGCGCGAACTACGACGGCAACACCGACGTCTACGTGGTGCCGGCGATGGGCGGCGCCCCGGTTCGTATCACGCATCATCCGATGACCGACCGCCTCGTGGACTGGCATCCCGACGGGAGTCATGTCCTGTTCGCGTCGAGCCGCGAGAGCGGCCGCCAGCGCTACAACCAGTTCTTCCTGGCACCCGCCAGCGGCGGCCTGCCAACCAGCCTGCCGGTGCCATATGGTGAGTTCGGCCAGCTCTCGCCGGACGGCCGTACGCTCGCCTACACACCCAAGGCCCGGGATTTTCGCACCTGGAAGCGGTATCGTGGCGGCTGGGCCCCCGACATCTGGCTGTTCGATCTGACGGATTCCACGGCCACCAACATCACCGATAGCCCGGCAAACGACGGCCAGCCGATGTGGCACGGGACGACGCTCTACTTCCTCTCGGACCGTGGCCCCGAGCAGCGCGCCAACATCTGGGCGTACGACGCCACGTCAGGTGCGATGCGTCAGGTCACCGAGTTCTCCGACTTCGACATCACGTTTCCCTCGACCGGCCCCGACGACCTCGTGTTCCAGGCGGGCGGGCGGCTGTATCGAATCGAGCTGCCGACCGAGCAAATGGTTGAGGTACCTGTCACGGTGGTGACCGATCGGAGCACGTTGCGCCCACGCGCGGAAAAGGTCGCGAGCCTCATGCAGTCGGGTGGCGTGTCGCCGACCGGCAAGCGGGCGGTATTCGAGGCCAGGGGCGAGGTCTTCACGGTTCCGGCCGAGCACGGGCCGGTGCTCAACCTCACGCGCTCCAGTGGTGTTGCCGAACGGTATCCGAGCTGGTCACCCGACGGGAAGCTGCTCGCCTACTGGAGCGACCGCTCCGGCGAGTACGAGCTGTACGTACGGCCGGCTGACGGTACCGGCGCCGAACGAAAGCTCACGGCGCTCGGCGCAGGGTACCGCTACGCTGCGCATTGGTCGCCAGATTCGAAGCAGCTCGCGTTCGTGGATGAGGCGATGCGATTCCGCATCTACGATCTCGAGCGTGATCGCCTCGCAGAGATCGACCAGAGTGGGATCTGGATGTCGCACGGCCAACTGGCCGGAACGTCCTTTCACTGGTCGGGTGACGGCCGCTGGGTGACCTACTCACGGCCCACCACGTCCGGGAATCCCGCTGTCTTCCTGTACGACACGGACGAGGGAACGCTCCACCAGGTGACGGCCGGTTACTTCGCCGACATGCGCCCCGTGTTCGACCCGGCGGGACGGTACCTCTACTTCCTGTCGAACCGCAACTTCGCACCGGTCTATAGCGACTTCGACAACAGCTGGACCTACCCCAATGCCACCGAGATTGTTGCCGTACCACTCCGCGCGGACGTCCCGTCTCCTCTCGCCCAGCGGAACGACACCGAAGGTGCAGACACGACCACCGACGGGAACGGGAACGAGCAGGACACGACGACCGCGGCGGTCGGCATCGACCTCGAGGGATTCGAAGCGCGGGCCGTCGTTCTGCCACCCGAGGCGGGCAACTACTCCGATCTCCAGGCGTCGAAGGGCAAGGTGCTCTACCGTCGTATGCCGCGCACCGGCTCCGGGGAGGAGCAGAGTCCCGTCGTGTACTTCGATCTCGAGGAGCGGGAAGAGCACACCGTCCTCGATGACGCCGACGGCTTCGACCTCAGCCACGACGGCAAGAGACTGCTGGTCCGCGACGGACAGCGATTCGCGATCGTGGAGCTCAAAGCCAGTGCCAAGTTCGAGAAGCCCCTCCGAACCGACGAAATGGAGACGATCGTCGATCCCCGAGCGGAGTGGCGGCAGATGTTCGCGGACGCCTATCGCTTCGAGCGCGACTTCTTCTACGACCCCAACATGCACGGGGTCGCCTGGGAGGCCATGCGCGAGCGCTACGGCGGTCTGATCGAGGATGCGGTCACGCGCGGCGACGTGAATTTCATTCTTGGTGAGTTCATCGCCGAGCTGAACGCGTCGCACACCTACCGTGGAGGCGGAGACCAGGAACAACCCACACGTCGTGGTGTCGGGATGCTCGGCGTCGACTGGGCACTCGAGAACGGGGCCTTCCGCATTGCCGCGATCGTCGAGGGAAGCGCGTGGGACGCCGATGCACGCTCGCCGCTTCGGGAGCCAGGCGTGGATGTGAAGGTCGGTGACTACGTCCTCGCGGTGAACGGCATGCCGCTGGACACGACCAAGGATCCATGGGCGGCGTTCCAGGGGCTCGGAGGCCAGCCGGTACAGCTCACCGTCAACGCGCGGCCGTCACCCGAGGGTGCGCGGCATGTGGTGGTCGAGGCACTGGGGGACGAGACGGAGTTGCGATTCCGCGCCTGGATCGAGGAGCGCCGGCGACGAGTCGACGCCCAAACCGACGGCCGCGTTGGCTACATCTACGTGCAGAGCACCGGAGTCAACGCGCAGAACGAGCTGGTGCGGCAGTTCATGGCGCAATGGCGCAAGGACGGCCTGATCATCGACGAGCGGTGGAACTCGGGCGGGCAGATCCCCGACCGGTTCATCGAGCTCTTGAACCGACCGATGCTGTCCTACTGGGCCGTGCGGCACGGTGAGGACTGGCAGTGGCCGCCGGTGGCGCACCGCGGTCCGAAGGTCATGCTCATCAACGGCTGGAGCGGATCGGGCGGCGACGCGTTCCCGTTCTACTTCCGTGCAGCCGAGGTCGGCCCGCTCATCGGGACGCGTACCTGGGGCGGACTCATTGGGATCAGCGGTGCCCCCGCGCTCGTGGACGGCGGCGCGCTCACCGTGCCGACGTTCCGGATGTACGACGTCGAGGGCCGTTGGTTCTCCGAGGGATACGGCGTGGAGCCGGACATCGAGGTCCAGGAGGATCCGGCGCAGCTCGCGCGGGGGCGCGACCCGCAACTCGAGCGCGCGATTGTCGAGGTAACACGGATGATCCGCGAGGACCCGCCGGCGCCGCCGAGTCGACCCGGGTACGAGGACCGAACGA
>Ga0209536_100000624_pt1 | contig 57449 bp, 53 predicted proteins | sample DeeMarSeWOR28_12_FD_187461 | JGI IMG/M metagenome (GOLD analysis project Ga0209536, IMG submission 187461) | Marine sediment microbial communities from White Oak River estuary, North Carolina - WOR-2-8_12 (SPAdes) (version 2) | ecosystem: Environmental > Aquatic > Marine > Intertidal zone >... | reverse complement strand
AGGTTTGAGCTGATTTTGCGGGATTTGATGATGCCCCATTTAAGCGGAATGGAGGTATTAAAGGATATTAAAGAAGAATTTCCGGATATAGCCTGTGTGATCGTCAGTGCAATGGACGATGTCGAATCAGCAGTTAAATGCATGAGTCTTGGCGCATCGGACTACTTGGTCAAACCTCTAAATAGCGAGAAACTCATTGTCGTCGTCAATCGCACGCTAAAGAAGCAAAATCTTCAACACGAACTGGAGCTTTTCGGGGGAAAAAAAGTATTTTCAGATTTAAAAAATCCCGAGGCATTTACGGATATGGTAGCAGCGGATGAAGCCATGGCCCTGGTTTTTCATCAGGTTGAAGCTGTTGCGGGTACGGATTACAGCGTGGTGATCAATGGCGAATCCGGTACTGGCAAAGAAATGCTGGCTCGAGTGATTCATAAACTTAGCAATCGTGCAAATGCCCCATTTTATGCCGTCAATATGGCATCAATTAGTAAAACAATTTTCGAAGATGAATTTTTCGGTCATGCAAAGGGCGCATATACCGATGCTGCAACCGATAGGCGAGGATTTTTCGAGGCCGCGCACGGGGGGACACTTTTTTTGGATGAAATCACCGAACTGGATCCGTCTCTTCAGGGAAAACTTTTGCGGGTCATCGAAGAAAGAGAACTCTATCGTCTTGGGAGCACAGAGGTCAGAAACGTCGACGTCCGTATCATTGCAGCAACGAATCGTGACATTAATGAGCAGATTTTAACCGGCCGTTTTCGAGCCGACCTCTTCTATCGGATTAATATGTATAACATAACGATACCGCCGTTGCGAGAAAGAAATAAAGATATTCTACCATTAGCACGGCATTTTTTAAAGATCCACGCCGGTGCCAATAATAAAAAAATCGAGGTGTTGGCACCGGATCTGGCCAAACGATTATTACAATATTCATTTCCAGGAAATGTAAGGGAGCTTGAGAATATTATTGCTGCCGGTGTGCTCCAAGAAAAAAATAAGGTATTAACCTTGGCCTCAACTCCAAACCTGCTTTCTTATAATGGGCCTGAACGCCGCAAGAATATAGAGTTATTGACTCTGGAAGAACTGGAAAAGCGTCATATTGAACGGGTATTGGAAATAACAGGCGGCAATCGACCCAAAGCTGCCGAAATATTAGGTATCAATGTCTCAACGGTGTATCGAAAAATAGAGAAATATAATATCGTTAATACGTCATAATTGTTAATCCGCTCAATTGATCATAAAGCTATTAGGATTTTAATCGAATTCGGCTGAAGCAACGATCGGTCCGATTGCATCAATTTGAGAATAAATAAGATGAGCACTCAGCAGAATAGAGGAGGAATAGACGATGTCAGATGGGTTAGACGTAATTGTCGTTGATGATGATCCTGGAATAGGTGAGGCAATCTCAGAGCTCATTGAGAATTTCTATACCTGGGGTAACGTTTATGCTTTTTCCAATCCTGAAGAAGCCATCACATACTGTTTAAATCGCGAGATTGGAGTTGCCATTTTTATTGTTGATGTATTTTTAGGCGGGTTAAGCGGATTTTTTTTCTTAGATGCGATGGACGGAAAATACCCAACAGCGCATGAAGACACAATTATGATCAGTGGCAATGCCAGTGAAGATGTAGTCAACATGTGTTTAGCTTCCAATGTAAATTACTTGCTGGAAAAGCCCATAAAACCTTATGCACTCCAACTGGCTGTTAGGGCCATTACGGCAAAATACCTTGAATTTGCTAAAAAGCTTTTGGAGGATTCAACGTTTGCTGAAAGGGTGGCACGGCTCTAACATGTTTGCAGCGGATTAAATAATATTTCATTTATTTATCCTTTTTATCTTCCTTTTCGATGGTTGAAATGAACATTCCTGTAAAAAGGCCATTCTATCGTTATTCAACGAAATCAAGATTTAAATTGGGGAGTCAGTACCGATTCGGCCAAAACGAGCAACGCACCTTCAGGTTCGGTTAAGGGGAACACGCCAACCCTGATCTTTCGTCTTCCGGATCGACTGTAAGATATGAAAATAGAGCATTTTTCGGGGATTTCAAAATCCCCTAACGCTCTTTTCTTTGCACAGGAAATGACTGATGCCAGGGAACTTGGATGGACAATGTCTTCAATCCCCATCCCAACGAGATCTTTTTTGTGAACTTCGCATAACTCAGCCCATTTCGTATTTCCGCACCAAAAATATAATCCTTTAATAACAGCAGCAGGCATGTCGATCTGATTGATGAAATGAATCCTCGGAAGGAAGATTTCGACATAATATTGACACTGATCGCATTTTTTCAAACTATTTGGGGAGCGGCTATTTTTTGCCGTAAAACAGACGTCGAGTTGTCTTTTAAAGGCAATGCAATGCTCACAGTTTCGCAAAGGGTCCCTGCCCTGCCAATATTCCCAGCAGTGCTGGAAGCTTTTGAAAATAGGTCCTTTCAAATTTTCATCTTGCAATGCAGGCGGAATTTGTTGGCCGGTGGATTTTAGGAAAACCAAGAGGTCTTGGACCGGAATCGAATAATTACGACCCACGCGATTGGCCCGCAACTTTTTTGAACGAATCCAATAGCCAACGGTCGTGCGCCCCACGCTGCAGAGAACTGCCGCTTGAGATACCGATAGCGCTTTTTGACGAACCAACATGGTGCAATAATATCTCCTCGGGCTTTTTATCTATTTCGGCATTTCGTGTAATTACTTGATCAATAAATAGCCAATGATGAATTTTGCGTGAAATTTTTGCCCAGTCGTCACAGAATTGACAACAACTTCAGCAATCCGGTTCAAACATTTCGTCAAGAAATAATTTCAGATCAGCTCAATAATTTGAAATAATGCTATAACGTACTGTAAGTAAATGTTTTTTGGGTCACTTAATTTTCGTGTCACCCGACAGAACATCATTGGCGACTTACCGGTTCACATGGCATAATAGTTGCAAAGATTATACCTTCAAAAGGAATGAAGTTTCCTCCTTTCCTTCATTCCCACCTCCGATTAACCCTGTTAGGCACCCCCCCCTAACAGGGTTTTTTTTAACAGGCCTTTTTATTTAATGCCATATTATGGATGAATCGATGTCAGATAAAATCACAATTGACAGGATTGAGAAAAAAGTCCGAAATCTACCTTTGATCAATTCGGCAGTGGTCAAAATCATAACCCTTCTGAACAATCCCGAAAGTAATTTTGAACATATTGTTGATCGACTGTCTCCTGACATTTCAACCCGTTTCTTAAACATCGCCAATTCCGCCTATTATGGTCGAGAAGTCCGATCCATCAGCTTTGCAGTTAAGCTTCTGGGTTATAGTAAAATGAAAGATATCCTGATTACCTCGATTTTGATGGATCATTTTACCAATCGGTTGAAAGACTTTAGATTTGATCGATTTATGAAACAAGCGCAATTCAGTGCAACAGTGGCCAGACTTTTGGGAGAAATACTCGAATTTAGCCGACCCGATGATCTATTTACCGTGGCGACCCTTCAAAATATGGGTAAGCTGGTAATTGCTGTCTATTTCAAAGCTGAGCATAAGAAGATCATTACCTTGAAAAAAACACAGGAATTGTCAACCAGTGAGGCCGAGAAAAAGATATTGGGCATTCGTCACGGAGAAATCGGAGCTCTCGTGCTGAAACGATTCAATATTCCAGATGATATTTGTGAAGCCGTTAAGTTTCATGATACCTCGGACGATCTATTTTCCAGACAGACGGATTCGCATCTACCTTATATCGCACGGGAAGCGGCAAGAATTGTCGGACGGTTTAGCCTGCCTGAAGAAATTCATCCGCCGGAGCTTATCACTCGTTTTGCGCAAACCGTTGAAGCGGGCAATAAAAATTATCGCAAACATGTGCGAGAAGCCATCCGCTCAAAGGGCTATGAAGAAATGTTTCCGGAATTGTTAAAAGAAGCTGCTGATTTGGTTTTTAGAGATTTAAAACAGGTTTTACCCGAGAGAAATCAAGCCTGAGAGAAAGAAGGGGATTCAATCGAGAAATGGTCGTCGACTGTCCATAAGACGGGTGACGATGATATACACTATCCCTTACGACGCACAGGTTTGTTTTGTTTATGTTTCCTTTCATACAACAAACAATCTCTGCCTTTAACGGCGCTTCGAACTTCGTCATTGGGATATCGCCAACTCTTGAAACCCATCGCCCGACAACCATGAGGAAACCGCTCATCCCAGGTAACATAGTAATGAAGGCATTTATGACAGTCTATCACCAACACGACCGCTCCAATTTTAGACATCGGACCTGAATCTCAGGCTGAATATCGGTATGGTTTATTTGCGGGTTTACTTTTATGACCACTAAAGTGGCGTCATCTTTTTGGGGAAGTGGACAAATAAAGGATAGCTGTCGATGAGCTGTAATTCTGATTTATCTATTTTAGGTTATATTAAGCTCTGTCCTGCGCTCTTATGGTATTGCTGTTTATATCTCCACCACTTATTTTATTTAGCATTAAAATGAGCTCAACTTCACCCCTCGGCCGATGGACGCTTCGAGAAATTTCTTTCGCCGTGAGACCTTTCTTTGCCAACATCAAAATTTTACCATTATCCATCTCCTTAGGGATACCTTTTTTTCTTTCTTCGATATCGTAATAGTTTTGTAAAGTTCGGCGCTCCTGATGGATGACATTTAAAATTGTATTAAATGTCTGTTCAGTCTGATATTTTAAGGTCTGTATCCGCATCTCGTTCGTAATCACAGTTGAATAATCTTTCGGTGAGATATTTAAAATCATTCGCTTATATTTAATTTTATTACAGATCAAAAATAAAAGGATACCCCCACACAGAAAAAATTGAATGCCATCCAGCACGACCTCCCAGAGCGGTAATGGATAAATTGCCATGTCGTCTTCCTAACTTCTGCTATTGCGTTTCCATTTAAGCATGGATGTGAATCCTTTTCCCTTGATCGTTTTTTTTTGCATTCCGCCCACCTTTGGAAATAAATTGCGCGATCAGCCTTCCAGCAACTTTTGTTTCCGTAACTTAGCGCGCAGATGAATGACTGCCTGAGAGTGAATCTGGGATACTCTGGATTCGGTGATTCCCAGCACTTCACCGGTCTCTTTCATTGTCAGATCATCAAGATAATATAAAGAAATAACGAGCCGCTCTTTTTCCGGCAACTCTTCAATCGCTTTCGTAAGGGCAGCCCTTAATTCTTTCAAGCGTGTCAACGTTAGCGCATCTTCATTGTTATTGACCAGAAAATTGATTAATTTTTCTTTTTCATCTTTTGATGAATACCCCAATTCCTCAAGACTTATGAATGATATGTTCGACAATTGTTTTGTTCGATAAATCTGCTCGATATCCACTCCCAATTCTTCAGCGATTTCTATGTCTTCAACTTCCCTCCCAAGCTTTTGTTCCAATCGTAAATACGCATTTTCTAGATCTCTTAGCTTTCGTCTGTTTGACCTGGATAAAAAATCCCGAGAGCGCAGTTCACTCAAAACCGCCCCTTTAATCCGAAAGACAGCATATGTCATAAATTTATTATCTCTTTTAGGATCATAGCGATCTACAGCCTGAATTAAACCGATGACACCGACATTCAACAAATCATCGATGTCGATGGTTGAAGGTAAATTCATCGCTAGTCGATGGACGATTCGCTTCACATACGGTAAGTATTCGCTGATAAGCTGTTCGCGATATGCCGTATCCTTTTTATTTAATCGTTTTGTTACTGTCTTTGCAAGTTCCATAGCCACGAATTGCTCCCAATGTTAATACGGACAAAGATGATCAAAACCAGATTCTTACATACAACGCTAAATAAGATTATCTTTCATCAGATGACGCCAAAAAAAATTCGTATTGCCGTGAGGCAACTTCTTTGGTCGACGACGAGCAATCTTTTGTACCAATTCATTGTAGCATCGGCTAGCTATCGCATCTGGATAGAGTTCAGATATGATTTTTTGATGCTTTGCACAGTTGGTAACTTTTTCATCAAATACGACACTGCCTAAAAAGTCGACATTTATATCTAAAAATTTATTGGCAACCAAATTTAACTGCCGAAATACCTCTTTGCCTTCTTGCGCGTTGGCGACAAGATTGGTTAGCAAATAACAACATTTTTCCGAATACTTCAAAGAGAGAACTTTCATTAAGGCATACGCATCTGTAATGGACGTGGGTTCGGGTGAAGCAACAACGATTATTTCATGAGCTGTTACGCTAAAATCCATTACATTCGAAGAAATTCCAGCAGCGGTATCGATAAAAAATATATCAACCGAATCAATCAATTCATCGATTTGGGTAAGCAATCGTATTTTTTGATCTTGAGATAAACTAGTAAGTTCTTGAATACCCGAGGAAGCCGGCAGTATTTTCATATTTCCAGGGCCTGAAATAATTATCTCCTCGATGCTTTTTTGACCCATAATAACGTGAGATAAATTATACCTTGGAGCCAATCCGAGTAATACGTCGAGATTTCCTAATCCGATATCCGCATCCAGGATAAGAACTTTTTGGCCTAGCTTGCTGAATGCATAGCCAAGATTGGCAACAATATTCGTTTTACCTACACCGCCCTTTCCACTAGTAATAGCGATAACTCTCGTCCCACTAGTGCGGCTTTTTTTGTTCAATATTTGAGCGGTCCTATTTCTTTTTTCGAGGCGTTTCGCCAAACTTATAACTTTATTTGAGGGATCTTTCTGAATCATTACACCGTGGACTCCTCAACAATAATCCATTATAAATTTCTAAAAATATTTATTTTATCCCTCACAAATGCTTCCAGACTATAATTTTTTGCACGATGGGGATTACAATTTTTACAAGGTAGATAATTCATTTGCTCAGCAGCTTCTGAACTTTCAAATTCAATGATATTTGCATATTTAATTTTCTTCGTCCACTTGCATCCAGCGATGTGGTACACATCTGAATTTCTGTTTGCAACAAAAAATTTTCTAGCGCCGGGTGCAACAGGGTTTCCAACCGAATTAGTGATATTTTTTAAGGTTGAATACAAATTTGATTCAGGCTGAACATTATGCTCTTTAATATCGCGAAGAAGCAACTCCACCAGTTTCTCAATGGTTGCCTCTTCGAGATCATCCGGAATTTGCTGGCCATCGGTAAAATAGGAAAAATGCATTTTCGTTCGAACTAATGCATTTAGTAGATTACCAAATGTATTGCTTTCATCAAGTTTGGTAAAAATTAATCCAGCAGGCCGAATGCGGTTGAGGCGATTTAATGTATCTATAAGATCAATCTCCTTTGTGGTAGCGCTTAAAACAATTTGAATTTCAATTTTATTCAATTTTTGAAAATAGGAATTGAGTTCTATGATCTGATTATCGTTGTTTTGGCTGAATCCAGGGGTATCGATTAGAATGAGATCTCGAGTTTTGAATCGTTTTAAATGATTTTTAAACTCAGAAGAGTTCGTTGCTACCTCCAAGGGAATTCCTATGATTTTGGCATAGGCGTTAAGCTGTTGGATGGCAGCGATGCGATAGTCATCGATCGTCACCAACGCAACCTTTTTATTCTGTACGATAGCGTAATGAGCTGCGATTTTGGCAATGGTAGTCGTTTTTCCCACTCCCGTAGTACCGACAAAAGCTACAATCTTAGTCTTGACCGGGTCCAGTTGAATTGGATCGGGTACCAGTCCCATGGGCTTTAGTAATGAAACCATCAACCTCTTTATATCGCCCTTTGCAAGTTGTTTATTTGCATCAGGTGCAATTTTCATAGCTTCAGTTAGATCAACCGCTATATCCGGGGCCACATCTTGGGATATCAATTGCCGGTACAGGGCAAGGAAAACACTTTTTCCCGTTGAGCGCACCTCTTCTTTTTCTTCTTTCAGATATTTCTTTGAGACGGCAGTGCTTAGGGATTCTTTTCCATTTCGAATGATTCGTTGGTTGCTTTCGACTTGATAATATTTTGAAAGCGGAAAATGTCTGCTCTGATATCTTTCATTTCGGTATGATAGAAGCCCAGAGTTATCTGCATGATAATGGGTATCGGTTGCGGCTGTGACCTCTACAGCCGAATTTTTGAAAGAACCTATAATTCCTGTTCTTTTTTTGATACTTCGCGCAGACAAAATCACGGCCTCCGGACCAAGTTCTTCTTTGATTAAACGCAAAGCTGCTGTCATATTTTTTGCTTCGAATCTCTTAATCTGCATCGGATATCTCCACTGTTCCCAAAGATTTAATCTCCACTGTGCTCATGATCTCATCATATGAGAGTACTGTGACATTGGGTAAAAAACGCTTAATAAGTCTTTTAAAATGCATGCGTATTTGGGACGAACATATAACAATAGGAGGATAATTTAATGCGGTCACTTTTTCCAGTTTAACCGCCAAATTATTAATCATTTTTTGAGCAGCCACCGGATCTAATGCCAAAACTGCGCCGTGATCGGACTTTTGAACTGCATCTGAAATTGAAGATTCAACACTTGGACTCAGGGTAATTGCCGGGATGAAGCCTTCGGCAGATAGATAACGTTTGGTAATAGTCCTAGCTAAGGACTGCCGAACTTTTTCGGTCAAGATATCTAAATCCTTTGTCGTCGGCGCCCAATCTGCAAGCGTCTCTAAAATCGCCAATAGATCACGTACCGGAATTTGTTCTTTCAATAAATATTGCAAGACCTTTACCACACCACCCAGGGGCAGCAGATTAGGAATCAATTCTTCCACAACTTTGGGATGAGTATCTTTTAATGTATCTAATAATTGTTGGACTTCCTGTCGGCCCAGTAATTCGTGAGAATGACGTCTGATCACTTCTGATAAGTGGGTGATCATAACCGTGGCTATGTCAACTACCGTATATCCTTTAGCAAGAGCATCTTCTTTGATATTTTGCTTTATCCACAATGCAGGAAGTCCATATGTTGGTTCCTTTGTCGGGATGCCGTCAATTTCTTCTTCGGCTGCACTTGGGTTCATGGCTAAATAATAATTTGTCATCAACTCACCCCGGGCGACTTCATTACCCTTTAATAAAATGCAATATTCACCCGGCTTGAATTGCATGTTGTCCTGAATATGTATCGGTGCAACGATAATACCAATGTCATGCGCCACTTGCCGCCGAATGGATTTGATTTGATCAAGAAGCTGCCCGTCTTGTTCAACGTCGACTAAGGGTATAAGCCCATAGCCGACTTCAATCGCCAATGTGTCAAGCGGTGGCAGAGAATCAAATTGCTCCAAATGTACGATCTGTTCTTCCTGAATTCGTTGTTCTTCTTCGACCCATAGAGCCTCTTTTGCAGCTTGAAATGTTAAATAGGCCAGCCCTCCAGCAAAGACAGCTGAGATCATAAATGGAATTGTCGGAAGCCCCGGCACTAAACCAAAACAAAAAAGAACCGATGCTGCAATGGCAATAGCTCTCGGTTGAAATAAAATCTGGGACGTAATCTCATTTCCGAGACTTGACTCATTCCCGGCTCGACTAACGATAATACCGGCCGCGGTGGAGATGATAAGCGCGGGTACTTGGGTGACCAATCCGTCTCCGATGGTCAGCAACGTATAGTTCTGAGCAGCTTGCGAAAAAGACATTTTATTCTGAAAGATACCAATGGCAAGCCCACCGATGATATTAATCAACGTGATAACGATTCCTGCTACAGCATCTCCCCGGACAAATTTATTCGCACCGTCCATTGCTCCATAATATTCTGCCTCACGGGAAATCATTTCTCTTCGCGCACGGGCCTCATGTTCATCAATAAGTCCGGAACTAAGATCGGCATCGATACTCATCTGTTTGCCTGGCATGGCGTCTAATGTGAAGCGTGCGGCAACTTCTGCTATTCGTCCGGCACCCTTCGTGATAACCATAAAATTGATAGCAACGAGGATGAGAAAAACGATGATGCCCACTATATAATTGCCCTCCACGACAAAGCTTCCAAACGCCATAATGACCTTGCCAGCTGCCATTGTGCCTTCATTGCCGTGCAACAAAATGAGCCGAGTGGAGGCAACATTAAGTGAAAGTCTGAATAAAGTCGCAAGCAAAAGAATTGAGGGAAAAGCGGAAAGATCCAATGGCTGCAAAATATACATACTGACCAAGAGAATGATTAACGAAAAAGTGATGTTGAACGATAAGAGTAGATCCAGAACCATCGTAGGCAAGGGTATGACCATAAATACCAGAATGCCCACGACAGCCGCGGCCATATAAATATCGCTGTTTTTCGTAAGGATTGAAATTGTTCCGGAATATTGAGTCTGATTCGCAACTGCCATAAGGGTTATCCGTCTGCTGTGTATGAATTACGCTTCGATATTTACTTACCTGATGCTGAGACCTTTATGCTCTCAGCTAAAGATCTATCATCTCGTTGCAATCAAATTTAATGCCAACCGCCGAAGGAGTGAGGTTGATAATCACCACGTCGGTTTAAAAGATTTATTCCATCTTGCGTCGCTGAGACATTTCCAGCTGAATTCGTCGGATCCGCGCCTTAATTTTAGGATCACCTTCGGTCTGCTTTTTCTCATCTTTTACTTCTTGTTTGGTCATTTTTAAATCTTGCTCATATTGCCAGCGTTGGTAGATATAATCCAGGATAGCTAAAAAAATCAGCGCTAAACAGACAAAAAAACAAATTTTAAAGACAACCATTCCAATGAAAAGCAAAATATCTTCTACTGTCTTTTGTATCAGAGAAGAAAATGATTCCATTTCTTTCTTAACTACAACGTAAGCAATGCCGCCAACAAAAACGAGTTTAGCTGCTGATTTGCCAAGCTCAACCAAAGATTTTAATGACAAAAATTTCTTTATCCCTGGTACAGGGTTGAGCCTAGTAGGAGTGAATCTCATGGGTTCGCTATGAATCTCAAAGCCCACCTGTGAGACATTTCCGATAACCCCTGCAATGATAATCGGCAAAAAAATCGGCATAAGAATGGAAAATAATTTATCGAAAATCTCCAATGAAAATGCACTGAAATCGGAAATATCGTTGAGCGACAGCGAGCCAATATTATGATATATGCCGCTGAAAAGTTCTGAAAGGTTGTAAAATAGCCAAGAACCAGCAAAATAAAATACTCCCAGAACCGTTATTAGAATCAGAACCGAGGGGATTTCTCTACTTTGCGCGACCTTTCCCCCTCGCCTGGCTTCCTGGCGTCGTCTCAGAGTCGCTTTCTCTGTTCTTTCTTGAGCAGTACCTTCAGGCATTCAAATCCTCTGCTATGACATTGCTTTTAAAAGAAGAACAATATTCTTTCCTAGTCCGCTAAACAGCGTTTTCAGAAACAACGACAAATAGGGTAGACTAAATCCTAAAAAGAGTAACCCAACCGCAATTTTTAGCGGCATGGCTTCAATAAAAACATTCATTTGGGGAACCGTACGGGCGATTAATCCAAAAGCGACACTCGTCAAAAGTAAGACTGCAATCACCGGAGCCCCAACTTGAATGGCGATAACAAACATGTTTCCTCCCAGCTCCACCAATTGCTGCATTAAGGAATTACTGAAGTGAAACCTAAAGGGCGGAACCATTCGGTAGCTCTCTGCCAGTGCACGTAAAAACCAGTGATGGGCATTGGTGGTCACAAGAATCAGCAAAGCCAATAAATGGTTGTATTGAGAAAGAATGGGAAATTGCTCACTGGTGGCAGGGTCCATCACATTAGCAATAGCCAATCCCATCTGGAATCCTGCCAATTGACCGGCCATTTGAATACCGACAAAAATCAGCTTAACCGATAGTCCGATAATTATTCCGAGCATGATTTCGCCGATAACGCCAACGGCAAAAGGAAGTATTTTACTCATAATGGGTATATATTCGAATTTGAGAATAGTAAACAGACTCATGCTTGTTGAAAAGGCCAATCCAACCTTGAATAAAAGTGGTATACTCCTGCTGCTAAACAATGGCAAGGTCATCACCATTGCAGAGATGCGCAAGAAGATTAAAAAAAACATCTGAAGCTGTGACAATGCTATATGAACCGATATCATGGATAACCTAATTATATTTGAAAATTACTTGTCCAGCGTTTTTCAATGAATGTAGTAAGAGATGTTGTTAAACAAGTTTTCCATAAAGGTGATCATGGTATGCACCATCCACGGAAAAAAGAAAATCAGTGCAATTGCCACCGCCAGCATTTTTGGAATAAATGTCAAGGTCATTTCGTTAATTGAGGTAGCCGCCTGAAATATACTGACCAACAATCCAACCGCAAGTCCCGCAAAAAGCATTGGCGCAGCTAAAAGTATGGTCGTTTTTATGGCTTCAAAAAAGAATCCGGTTATAAATTCAGGAGTCATAATATTTTTCTTTATGAGAAACTTTTCACGAGAGATCCCACCAAAAGGTACCAGCCGTCTGCCAGCACAAATACCATAAGTTTAAATGGCAAGGAAATCATGATGGGTGGCAGCATCATCATTCCCATAGAAAGCAGAACACTGGCGACGACCATATCGATAATTAAAAACGGTATGTAAAGTAACAGGCCGATTTGAAACGCTGTTTTGACCTCACTGATGATGAATGATGGAATAAGCACTTTGGTCGGAATATCATCCATATTTTTAGGTCTTTTGACCGCAGCGATATCAACAAATAACGCTAAGTCCTTTTCTCTAGTCTGCTTGAACATAAATTCTCTTAACGGTCGCGCAGCATTATCAAAGGCTTGTTGTTGATCTATTTTTTTCTCAAGATACGGTTGTAAGGCATTATGATTAACCGTTTGCCAAACCGGTGCCATAATATAGAAGGTTAAAAACAAGGCAAGGCCGATAATTATTTGATTGGGAGGCATCTGTTGAGTGCCTAATGCACGCCGCAGTAATGATAAAACAATAACAATCCGAGTAAACGAGGTGAGCATAATCATAATAGCTGGAGCCAGGGAGAGAACCGACATCAAAAAGAAAATCTGCAGAATAACAGTCGGCTCTCCGAAGCTTTTTGTTTGGTCTAATCCGACGGTGAAAAAAGGTGTTTCAATAGTTGACTTCTCACCCCAGCAATCAACCGGCGATACCATAAAGGTGATACCGGCAGCAATGGCTACCATACAGAAAAGCTTCAACGGAACGATTGCCATTGCTTTTGACTTGTTCAGACAGTTGGGAAAAAACTCCCAGACGGTATGCCATTTATAGATTTTAACTTGCAAACAGTTCAGCAACTCGATACTCCACAACCAAAACATTCATGTTGGGCCAATGCCTTAGCGCTGACCATTTTTATATGATTTAAATCGCGAAGTAATTTTATTCAAATGTTCCGAAAAAGAAAGTGTTCCCTGAGCAGATTGGTCTTGACGAATTTTTTCGAGAATCGCATCATCTTCTATTTTGGTCAGCAGCGTAATATTTTTACTGGTGATGCCTAATATCAAAAGTGCTCCGGGTATTTCGACCACACAGATATTTTTCTTTAGTCCGATAAATTTATTTGCCAAAACTCTTATCAAGGTTTCTTTATTACCTGCGGTTTGAAGTTTAGAAACACGCCGACTTAAATAAAAAGCAACAAACAGTCCGCCAAGGACAACTCCTAAGGCAGCGAACATCTTCATCACGATAGTTATCATATCAGGTGACGTATTCATCTTAGTTTCTCAACGCGCTCCATTGGGCTGATGACCTCGGTAAGCCGAACCCCATACTTATCGTTTACGACCACAACTTCACCTCTAGCAACCAGCTTTTGATTCGCTAAAACTTCTAAGGTTTCACCAGCAAGTTTAGACAGTTCAATGACCGAACCTTGTCCAAGCTTAAGCAATTCATTAACCAAAAGTTTAGCCCGACCCAGTTCAACCGTCACCTCAATCGGAACATCTAAAATGAAGTCCAGATGGATGGATGAATGGATACCGAACTCTCTTTGCGAACCTGAAATTTCAGGAGACCTGTCGTTTGTATTTGACTGAGATTTTTCAGACTTTTTTTGGGAATCGGCACTCTGGGGATCCAACCGCTCTTTATTTTCATCGGCTGCAACCATATCTAGTTTTTGCCTCCATTTTTCTAAAATAATCTCGCAATTTCAACTGCGCGGTTTCCCTTAATAATGCCGGGATAACCCATAAATTTAGGTACGTGATCTACACTAATGGTAATCAAATCTTCGGGTCCCTTATCCAGCTTTATAATATCATTAATATGCAGATCCAATAAATGCCTGACGGTCTTCGTCGTTCTGCCCAGTTCAGCGATGAGTGTAACCGGGGTATGATTTAATAACTTTTGGAGCTGTGAATCCCACCTGCGTTCCATATCTTTTTTCTGCAAGTATTTCGCCGAAAGCTTTTCCTTTATCGGCTCCAGTGTCAGATAGGAAATACCTAAATGCATATTTCCGTTAAATTCTTCTCCTTTTATAGAAAAAACAATATCTATCATTGAATCATCCGGAGCCAACAGGTGCACGTACTCGGGTCTGGTTTCTGTTTTTTTTAAAGAGATCTTAATCCGATAAACACTGACCCATGCATCCTCAAGTTTACTCAATATATCTTGGGTAAGCTTCTTAATCACTCGCTCTTCAATAAGTGTAAAGTCTCTAAGCGTTGTCGTCGGTTTGCCATTTCCGCCGAACATGCAATCAATTAAAGAAAAAACTAACCTTGATTCGATTGCCAGTAAAGCAGATCCGATAAGCGGATGCATAGTAAAAATCTGGAAACTTGTCGGACTGGAAAATTCGCCAATGAATTCTTGATATTTTACCATCTCCGCCGATACGAATTCGACTTCTATAGCGCGTTGCAACGTAAATGAAAGCATCTGACTTATTAGAGTACTAAATTTGTCATAAACTTCTTCCAATGCGCAAAATTGATCGCACAGAATTATATTATGAGTCGTAAGGCTGTAAGAGACAGCTTCGGTTTTTTTCTTATTTTGCTCCTTAAGATCAACATCTCCTTTATTCATAGCTGATCGGAGAGCATCTATTTCTTCTTGAGTTAATATCTGATCAACCATATTAGAATAACCGTTTATTGAGCCACAAACTCTTTAAAATAAATATTCGAAATGTGGCCTCGTGATAAAAGACTATTGATCTGATTAATTAATTCATTTCTTAAATCGATTTTCCCCTGAGTCGTGCTAATGTCTTCAAAACGTCTAGTGGGAAGTATCATCAGAACCTGGTTTTTTATTTGAGGCAAACGTTTAATGATTTCTTTTTGAAGTTTTTCGTTATCTAACTCCAGATCCATTGTAACTCTTAAATAACGATTCCCACCCGGATCAGCAAGATTGACAATAAACGTATCCAGTGAAAAGATTGGCCCTATATTTAAATCAGAAAGGCTTTTATCGGGTTTTCTTTTTGTAATAAATTTACCCTGGGTGTCTAGGACCGAGAGCTTATTCCACATCATGTATAGACCTACTCCTAATCCTATTGTCAAAACTAATAAAATAGAAATAGACACGAATAGTATCTTATTCGACATCTTACTTGTAGCCCTCCGTTATCAATACAATTTCAACCCGTCGGTTTTTGGTTCTATTTGATGTTGTATTATTAGGTTTTGCCGGTTTTGATTCACCATATCCAGCAGCTGAAAGCCGACGGGGGTTTAAATTACATTTCTCGGCCAGGTATTTAACAACATTGACTGCCCTTGCAATGGAGAGTTCCCAATTGGAAGGGAAATGCTTGGTTTTGATAGGCACATTGTCGGTATGACCTTCAACCCTGATCGGATATGGGAGTGTTTTGACGACGCCTGCAATTTTATCTAAAAATTGAAAAGCCTCTGAATTTATTTCAGCCCGTCCAAAATCAAATAAGACGGCGTCTTCAACAGTAAATTTCACCCCTTGTTTGGTATATGTTACCTGGATTCCTGAATCCGCATCAATTGTATTGATCGTATTTTCAATTAAACTTTCCATCCGGCGCCTTTTTTCCGAATTCGCCTCACCTTCAGGCTGCGTCATCACGTGGGACATATCATCAACGAATCTCTTTTCTTTAATATCAACTGAAACCTTTTTGCCTTCTTTTAGAATACCGAGACCACTTTGTAGAGCGTAGTGAAAATCTTTGATTTTTTTTGTATCTATCGTGCCCATCGAAAATAGAAAAACGAAAAAAACCAGCAATAGCGTTATTAAATCATTAAATGTGGTTAGCCAACCGGTGGTACTTTGTTGCTCAATTTCCGAATTTTTCATTCGTTTTTTTTTCTCGCTCATCAACCGGCAGCGTCTCTTCATCATTGGCAATAAATATAATTTCTACTCTTCGATTCTTTGCACGTTGAGCAGGCGTAGCGTTTGAAACCAGCGGCTGATACTCACCAAATCCGACTGCAAATAATCTGTGCGGAGATATTCTGTGGGCATCGATAAAATATCTGAGGACATTAACCGCCCGAGCCGTTGATAATTCCCAATTAGATGGAAATTTTTCAGTATTGATTGGAAGGTTATCCGTATGACCCTCAATTTGAACACGATAGGTCGTTTTTGAAATAACAGCTCCAATTCTTTGGAGTAAAGATATTGACTCAGGCGAAAGGCTTACGACTCCTAAATCAAACAGAGTATGTTCAGATAACCGCATAACAAGTCCTCTCGAAGAATAAGAAAGACTCACGTCATTAGTTAAACTATGTTCTCCAACAAGCAATTCTAGTTCTTCGAAAATTTTTGCAAGCTCACTTTTATTGTCGAGCATATCTTTTGAAATAGGCATGACCGCTGTGCCTAAATCAAATTTTTGTCCTCCTGGTAAGATACTTACTGCGTTTACAAAGGCCCTGACGAATCTCATTATTTTTGCTTTCTCCATCGTGGAAAAGGAGGATAGCATGATGAAAAAGCATAACAAAATGAGAATAAAGCCGGTATAGATAATTTGCCAGCCTTCTCCGGAAGACTCTTCTGATTTCTTTAAGTCAATTTTTTTACTTTTTTTGCTCACGCCGATAATTGTAAACCAAATTAGGCTTTTAAAGGTTCTCCGTTGCCACCAGCTGGGCCTTTGGAGCTAAAAACGCTTTTAGCTTTTGTTCCACAATGCGGTGATTATCACCGGACTGGATGGAAATGACCCCTTCAAGTACCATCTGTTTAATTAATACTTCCTGCTTGCTGCGGGTCTTAAGTTTACTAGCAACTGGCAGAAAAAGAAGATTTGCCAGTAGCGCACCATAGAATGTTGTAAGAAGTGCTAGGGCCATAGGCGCACCAATTTGACTTGGATCTTCCATCTGCATCAGCATCTGAACCAATCCTATAATCGTTCCAAGCATTCCTATTGCTGGAGCAAATGTACCCATGGTGGTAAATATTTCAGATCCTAATTTGTGTCGTTCTTCTAAATAGATGATCTCTGTTGTCATTACGTCTTCGATCGCCCTTGACTCCATTCCATCAATCGCCATCTGAATTCCTTTAACCAGGAAAGAATCTTCAATATCTTTTAATTGGGATTCAAAAGAAAGTATTCCTTCCTTCCGTGCCTTTTTGGCAAACATAGCCATCAAAGGAATCAATTCACTGGCTGATTGTGAACGATGCAAAAATACGTTTTTGGTAACAGTAATTACACTTAATACATCTTTTAGTGGATATGCTAAAAGTGTTGCCCCCATTGTTCCGCCTAAAACGATCATCACCGAAGGATAATTTATAAACCAGGTGCCATCACCCCCCATTAGGATTGAGATGAAGACCAGGCCAAAGGCAATTACAATACCAATAAGTGTTGCAATGTCCACTTTTTCACCCTCTTCTAATATGAACGTATATCGACAAGAATCATATATGCCCAGAGTGCAGACCATTGGTGTTTCAAATCGGCCAATGGTTCATTAAATTTCCTGGCACCTCAAAATCGATCAATATCATTTGATAGAAACGTTCAAAACCTAAAGATCATCTAAAAATAGCAAGTATTATGCCACAAGGCTAGGGGGAATATTGAAATTCTGCGATTAGTCTGTAAATATATAATTGTCTGAAATTATTATAAAAAATAATATTGCAGATGTCGGATAGGATTTCGAAATTGAATAGGCACCAAAGGTGATCGCAAAGTAATCGTCTATTTGTTTGGGAAAATTGATTTCCGCGTCAATTCTAAGCGTTGTTTGTCAACAGGTTGGCGGTTTTTGGGCGATTTCCTGGGTCATATTCTTCTTATCCCTCACCTCAGCCAAGGATTTTAAGTTCACCGAACGCTGATATGCCAAAATTCTTTACGATACTTCCTCCACAGGCTCTTTGACCATTAATTTATCGTTGTTTGTAAATGTAATGACAGTATCCAGTGTTGCTTGCAAAGATTGTATCATTTCCACATTTATCACTAAGACCGAATCATTTAATCGGGTCACCTTAATCACGTTTACATGTCCTCATCAGAAAGTATTTTTTTGGTTTCTTAGGTGTCTGCGTTTTCAATTGATCTGTTTTGCCGCTATCTCATCCATAGAATCGCGCTCTTTTTTTAACATTCGATACTGGAAGCCTTTCCATCTTTTTTCTTTTAATTTTTCCAGCATTTTTCGCATTTTCATGATCTCAATTAAATCCTTGCGCTTTTGGTAGAATTGTTTTTCGGCGATCGCAACCCGGTGCTTCTGGTTGTCGAGATCTTTCGATAATCGATCGAGATATCTAAAGTATAATATTAGCTCTGAGACAGTAAAATCGTTTCTTTGCCTCTGCTGCAGTTCTTGTGAATATTCACGCTTTTTTTGTTTGATAATTCGCAGTTTTTCCTGCTCTTCGGTTAGGTATTTTTTGGATTCCGCAAATTCTTTTTGTAGGATTTCTTCCTGGTAATATCGATGGTTTAATAACGGTTGCAGATTAAATTTATACATATAGTTTCGCCTTGGCAGATCCTATCTAAACAAATTTTCCAATTGTTGGATGCTTTCTTCAAAACTCACGTATTCATCAATAGCCTGTTTTAAATATGCATTGATCTTTTCATTCATATCGATGGCAAAATCAATTTTGGGATTACTACCTTTAACATAGGCACCGATATTGATTAAATCCTCTGCCTTCCGATAAGTAGCCAAGGTATTCTTTATTTTGTTCACATTTTCCCTGTGCTTAGGACTGATAATATCATCCATAACCCGACTGATACTGGTGAGAACATCAATGGCGGGATAATGATTTTGCATGGCCAGGTCCCTAATCAAATTGATGTGCCCATCCAGTATCGATCGCAGCGCATCTGCAATCGGTTCGTTGGGATCGTCACCTTCGACCAGAACGGCATACAGACCTGTAATCGTACCCCGATTATCAGAGGTGCCTGCTCTTTCCAGCAACTTCGGCAGTAAGGTAAACACAGAGGGGGTATATCCTTTTGTCGTCGGAGGCTCTCCCAGGGCGAGGCCAATCTCCCGTTGGGCCATCGCAAATCGCGTAACAGAGTCCATCATAAAATTGACATGCTTACCCTGATCCCGGAAATACTCGGCGATAGCTGTTGCAATAAAGGCTCCACGCATTCGAATTAACGGCAGTCGATCAGATGTGGCCACCACAATAACCGAGCGTTGAAGACCCTCAGGGCCGAGTTCTTTCTGAATAAATTCATTTACTTCCCGACCCCGTTCACCAATCAACGCGATAACGTTGACATCGGCTTTGGTTTTCCGGGCAATCATCCCCAACAACACGCTCTTGCCTACACCCGAACCCGAAAATACTCCCATACGCTGACCGCATCCAACGGTTAAAAGACCGTTAATGGCACGAATGCCCAAATCTAGCGGCTGGTTAATTCGTCGGCGTAAGAGCGGATTAATCGCATTAGCATAAATTGGATATTCAGTTTCAACGGATATAGGCCCTTTACTGTCTATGGGATTGCCGAGTCCATCGATAACCCGACCTAATAGCCCAGGTCCCACTGCTATGGTTGCTTTTTCTTTTCTGGCCACCACCCGACTGCCGGGACCGATGCCCTGAATTTCTTCCAATGGCATCATTAAGACCCTATTATCTCTGAATCCCAGAACCTCGGCGATAATTTTTTTATGATCCTCTTTGGTAAAGATATCACAAATAGTACCCAGCCTTGATACCGGACCCCGTGCTTCGATAACAATACCGATGACCTTAGTGACTTGTCCATTGGCCCGAACAGGACAAGCATCATCCAAACAGCTAAAATACCTGTCTAAGCGAATTGCTGGACTCATACTACTCCATCTCTCTATCCCCTAACGCCGATCTGTCCATTTCGGATTGAAACATTTCTTCTACGACGTTAAACTGTTTTTCAATGCGTGCATCGATTTCACCCAGATTTGTTTCGATAACACACCCGCCGCTGGATATGGACGCTTCGGCCTCAAAGGTAACATTTTCAATATTGTAGAGAAAATGGGTGAGTTGGTCTTTAGTTTCTTTAATGAATTGAAGATCAGAGGGATTAAGCTTTACCTTAATTTCACCTGGGACCTCGATCTTGCTTAATGCCTCTTTCGCAACGCAGAGCACAACGTCTTTATTGGTTTTTACCTCCTGACAGATGACTTTTCGTGCAATCGCTAATGCCAGTTTCACGACTTCTTTTTCAATTGTCTTATAAATTTCTGTTCGTAAGTTTTGAAGTTGCACAAATGCCTGATGGAGGCTTTTTAACACCGGTTCGATCTCTTGAGATCGCGATTCAATAGCCGCCTTCTGCCCCTCATCGAACCCTCTTTGATAGGCCTGTTTTTCGATTTCCTCATCAGTAGACGTACTGCTTACTATTTCATTATCCCCTGCATTCTCGATTGGATCTGGACAAGATGGATCAAGGTTTTTGAAATCGCTGCGCTTAAAACGATTTTCTCTGGACAGACAGCTTTGGTTGCCAGATATGTCATCCACGGGGATGTCCGGGAAATAATGTAATCTAAAATTTCTGTCCAACGTATCAATGTTTTTATTGCTAGAACTAGACAATGATTTCTTCTTCTCGGCGGCCACTGATAATGAGTTCTCCTCGGACTTCCATTTCTTGGATGATACGTGTTATATTTTGTTGTGCGTCGAGGACTTCTTTCATCCTTACAGGTCCCATATCTTCCATTTCTTCTCTCAGCATCTCACCTGCCCTTTCGGACATATTTCGGAAAACCTTTTCTTTTACCTCCTCAGAAGCAACTTTTAAGGCAATCGCAAGTTCAGCAGTTTCAACCTTTCGGAGGAGTTTCTGGAAACCTCTGTCATTCACCAAGACCATATCTTCAAATACAAACATTTTTTGTTTGACTTCGGTGGCGAGTTCCAAATCGACATCTTCGATTTCATTTAAAATAAAATCGCTTGAGATTTCATCGGCTTGATTCAAAATTTTAGCCAGCCGATCGACACCCCCGGACAGATTGGAAATAACTGTCTTCTTATTTTTCAAAATCTCTTTGAACACTTCGTTGATTTCTTCAACAATGCCCGCATTGACTCTATTCAAGCTGGTTATTCGCACGGCTACATCGCCTTTAATTTGATTGGGCAGTTTAGATAGAACGTTACTGGCAACAGCGGTATCTAAATGAATTAAAATGATAGCGATGGTCTGAGGATGTTCATCTTTGATCAAGTCAAATATTTCATCCGCACTGAGCGAAAGAATTGCCTTTAATCCGGGGAAATCCGATGCTGAAGTGCTTGATGCATGTACTGCTATCTTATCGTTTTCCGACCTTGAGATCGCCTTCCTTTGGTTTAATTTGATAAGCTTTGCCCGATTGGTAAATTCCTCGGCCACTTGTTCGACGACATCGGGCGATACATTTCCCATCTGAGCCAGATGTCGGCTGACCAACTTTTTTTCTTCTTCTGTGAGTCTGGTAAGGATACTTTCGGCTGCCGACCGGCCCATAGAATGAATGAGGATGGCCACCTTTAATGATCCTGATAATTTATTCGCTTCCATATTATTTTTCTTTTAACCAGTCGCGCATAACCCCTAAAGATGACTCATTATCGCTGGTGATAAGCCGTGAAGCCTGATCTCTGAAGCTCAAACGCTTCTCATCGTTGTCATACTCACTTTCAATCTCCCCCACCGTTTTTGGTAGCTGCTTTATGATTTCCATCTCCCCTATTGAGTGTTCGGTTAACCATTTAACCAATGGCTGAATAATAAAGATAAAAGACAAAAATAGGAAAAGGCCTAAAAAGGTAAACTTATAATACGGTTGATACAATTTTAAGCGGGAAAGCCATCCTTCCGTTTGATCGGTATCTTCGCTATCGATGAGTTTCGTGGTTTCAAATGGTATGTTAACAACTTCTACCTTATCTCCTCTTTCGGGATCGAAATCTACAGCGCGTTTACAAATATTTTCAAGCTTACGCATTTCTTCAGGAGTTCTCGGAATATACTTCAATTCAAACGTTTCGCCTTCTTTTTCGATACGCTTATAGCCTCCATCAACCAGAACCGCCACCGAAATGCGTTTCATTTCGCCAACCGGTTCTAAAATATGACTGGTGATTTTGCCAATCTCATATTTCACCGTGCGATCCTGTTTCTCAAAGGTTGTATTCACAGCAGTGTCCGTATTTTCAGTATTTTCTTTGGGGGAATTCGATCGAATTTTCGGCACACCTTGGGGGATCGCCTCCGGCTCCCTGGTTTTCTCATTAAACAATTGTTCACTGCGCACGACTCTATTATCCGGATAGAAACGCTCTTCGGTTTTCTCCTGCTGTTTAAAATCCAAGGCGCACGATACTCTCACAATCGCTTTATTTAGGCCAAGAGCCTTTTCCAGCATTGTCTTAATTCTGTTTTCTAATGTTTGTTCCATTCTAGCTTGATACTCTAGCTGATCAGAGCTGAGTGCGCCGAGAGTAGATTGCTCTTTAACTCCCGATAGCAGTTTACCGTTGCTGTCAACAACTGTCACGTTCTCAGGCGCTAGTCGTGGCACACTTGATGAAACCAAGTGAATAATACCGCTGACTTGATTCTGACTTAACCATCTGCCTGGACCCAACTTCAAAACAACAGATGCCGTTGCAGGTTCTTCATCTTCAATAAACAATGATTTTTCGGGCATTACAATATGAACTCTAGAGCTTTCGACCTCTGAAAATCGATTGATGGTGCGCGCTAATTCACCCTGCAAGGCTCTCTGGTAGTTCACATTCTGAGCAAATTCGGTCATTCCGAGCTTGGTATTATCAAAAACCTCAAAACCAACATGACCTCCTTGGGGCAAACCTTCCGAAGCCAAATTTATTCTTGCCTCGTAAATGCGTTCCTGGGGAATTAGAATAGTATTCCCATCGCCAGAGATTCGATAGGGTATTTTTTGCTCTTTCAATCTACTCAATATTAGGCCGGCATCTTCTGGATCCAATTTAGTGTATAGCGGCTGGAAATCAGCTCTTCCGGTCCACATCATTAAAAAGCTAAAACCGGCTAAGGTCACAAAAATAAGAATGAATATTGTGATCCGTTTACCCGGGCTAAGGTTTTGGAATAACGTCTTTAATTGAAGCAAAAACTGACGCATACCCATTATCATTCTCCAATTTAGACTTGCATTCGCATGATGGTTTCGTAGGCTGAAAGATCACATCTGCTGATTTTTTGGAATGGAGATCAATTGGTAAACGGGTTTCAAATAAGAACCCGAAATTTTTCGTATATTTTCATCGATTGACCATAGCCATGACCGCCTTCAAACGTGCCTCCCTCGTTCACCAGGTGTTGATTTGGAGCAAATATCATGCCACTGACCGGTATTCTCTTTTTGTGCTTTGACAAATATATTCTTATTAATAATATCAGCCTATTATATTGATCCTTGGCAAGAAAATAAGGCTAATATTTCCCGGCCAGATGTCACCGCATTGACGCAGCACCAACTGGTTTTTTTGAAAAAGCTGCGTCCTTTGTTCACATGCATAAGTCCACTTTAAAGGGATCTATACATGGGGGCCGACAGAATGTTCAGTGGCGACGTTGAGTAATGTTAGAATCAGATCTGTGGCATGTGGGCTTTAAAGAATTACTGAAATATGGAGAACATCGGAAATGTATTGGAATTAACGAGCTGATCGTCCTGGGGGGTGCCCCTTGCCAAGAGGCGGGCAGCTCGAAAGGAAATGAATAATCATCCAGTCTTATGAATTACAAGGTTGTAATTGATGGCGTTTTATTTTTTCCACCAAAGTGGTTCGGTTTAAATGAAGAAGTTTGGCGGCTTTATTTTTCACCCATTTCGTTTTTTCTAATGACTGTAGGATTAACGCTTTTTCGAATTCAGTGACGGCACTGTTTAGACAAATGCCATCATCGGTGATTTCAATTATCCCCGGTGCTTCATAGCTATTGGTAGATTTAAGTTCAGTTGGGAGATCTCGCACGGTTATTTCACCGTCTCCCTTCAAGACCACCAGTCGTTCCACCATATTTTTCAACTCTCGAACATTACCGGGCCAAGAATATCTAATCATCAGTTCCAAAGCCTCTTTTGAAATACCTCTGATCTGCCTTTTATTATTGCGATTTGATTTTTCCAGAAAATACGAAACGAGATAGGGTATATCCGATCTGCGATCTCTGAGCGAAGGAAGATTTAAAGGTATTACATATAATCGATAAAAAAGGTCATCGCGAAAATTGCCGCGTTGAACTTCTTCGGCCAGATAACGATGGGTAGCGGCAATGATACGCACATCAACTTTAATGGTCTTTGATCCACCGACTTGCTCAAATTCCCCTTCTTCCAATACCTTCAGCACTTTTACCTGCAGATCCTGGCTCATATCTCCAATCTCATCCAGGAAGACAGTACCACCATTGGCCAGCTCGAATTTTCCCTGTTTTGAGGTGGTTGCACCGGTAAACGCACCGCGGACATGTCCGAACAACTCACTTTCCAACAAATTTTCAGGTATGGCGCCACAATTAATGGAAATAAACGGCTTATTTCTGCGCTGGGAGTTTTGATGAATGGAACGGGCAACTAATCCTTTTCCAGTCCCCGTTTCCCCGGTAATCAGAATGGTACTGTCGCAATCTGACACCTTTTCAACGAGCCGGAAGACATCTTGCATTTTTTCACTTTGGCCGATGATATCGTTAAACCGATATTCATCTTTTAATCGCTCGAGCACTATCGAATTCTTTACAAAGAGTTCACTTTCCTCCGATATTTTTTTGCCGACAGCGAAATTACCCACATCCTCCTCCTTAAATTAATGAAGATAAAATATTTTAAATTATTATAATATCTTGTATATTAAATTTTAAGTTTTGATTTAATTTAAATCGAAGGGAAGATAATGAAAAAGCGATAAATCTGGTAGCAATATCCATGCCGCGATGAGATCCAATTATCTTTCCAACCACTCCGGCTGTCAATCAAATTACCCATATCTCTTAAAGTTCCCTATATGAGGTATAACTTGGAGATAGGTTGCTACTATATTTTGTGGGAATGATATTTTGAACTCAGTTGATTTTTGCCTACGGAAATTTTTAATACTATTAAATTGGGGGCAAAATCAAACCATATGCTAGGCATAAAATGCCTAGTTTCTCGCAATTTGCGAAATAAATGTTTGGATTATGGTGATTTGTTACAAGTTATCTGCTGAGCTAAATGGATGATCGTGTCCGAAAAAATCCATCGGCAGCGTAGGTTATGGTATTATGGAATGAATCACTATGAAATAAATTATAATAATATCAATTACATAAAATTTTCGTCCTGCATCATCTCATTCAAAAACAGGTTCGGTCGTATTCATTTTACCGTTCGCCTCGCACAACACAATCAATATATGCAATTTGCAAATTGCAAAGTTACATTTCGCAAACAGCACAGAAAATATGAGATAAAAAGCGGGCCTTACTCCTTTAGGGTTATGGCGTATAGGTAATAAACATACTAATCTCATCAAACTCCTTTTTTATTTCTTGCATAATTGGTTCGATGGCTTGTGTCTTTATTTTGAGCAACTCCCAGGCGAATACATCCAGTGGCGGAATTTTATCATCTCCGCCTGATCCAATATTCAGCGCCCGGCAAAGGATGTCGGCGAGATGAACGATCGCAGCTTCCAGAGTGAATTGGCCGGCGGCACTCGGTTGGTGATGATGGGCAATTATGCTGATCAACTTTGGGGGTAGGTTCCACCTTTCCGCCAGCCATTTTCCAATTTCGGCATGGGTGTAACCTAATAATGCCTCTTCGGCGACACGCATTAACGTATGTCTCCGATTGACATAAGCGGTTATTTTCGAAAATTCTTCCGGTATAAACATCATCTCCACGATTTTGCCGATGTCATGGAGCAGAGCGGATACAAAAAGTTCCTCTATCTTATCGTGTCGCAATGCATTTCCGATAACTTTGGCCCCCACCGCACATCCTACTGAGTGATCCCAATACTTTTCCTGATTAAGTTTGCCAGCTTTCTTACCATTGGTAAACATTTCAAAAACGGAAGTCGTCAAAAGCAAATTCCGAATCGCATCAAATCCAAGCAATACAATGGCACCGGTAACGGTGGATATGCGTTGCGGAAATCCATAAAATGAGGAATTCACAAGTTTTAAAAGTCTCGCCGTCAATACCTGATCATCCGTAATAATCCTGGCGAGGTCCTTTGCGGAAGACCTGGGGTTGTTGACAAGTTCGGTGATTTTTAACACAGTGCGCGGAAGCGTGGGAAGATCTTCGATCTTTCCGATGATTCGGTTCAAATCAGGTGTACTCATTTTTTCTCATCTTTCTCATTTAAGTGCTTGCTTAACACATTGCGGGTCGCTCGCATAATCTCTAACATAACTGGATTATCCAAGACATCGGCAAATCTTTCTCTTAGTTCGATCTCAAACACCTCTCGGCTTTCGGCATCAGATCGCATATCCTTGGAGTTATCGTCCGAGGAATCACCTTTGATCCAGACCGCCGTCACTCCCCATGACTTAAACATGCGGATATTTTTTTCGGTTATTTTTGCACCAGCTTCCAATAGGAGTAAGTCTTGATGATTGTAAACCGGTTTGGCCAAAATCATTTCGGCTCTTAATTCCTCAACATTCAGATTGATCATCGGATATTTATATCTCCACAAAAAAGCGTAGGTCAAATAAACATTGGAAAGTTATAATAAATTGAGATTATTGCATACACTAATATGCATACTATTTCAATTCAATCAAGTATTTACTAATTCTTTTAAACGTATCTCTGCTTTGGCCCTATCTTTTGCTTTTGCTTTTTCCATTTATTTTTTGTATGTTTTAACTAGTATTGAAAAAGGAAACCGTAACTATTTATTCTAATTTAGAATGGCTCGTCTTCCGAAAATTAAATAATCCGAAATGACGAAAATCCGGCTCACTAAAAAAAAAATTGCAATTTTGCTTATCTTGTTGATCGGTGCGCTGTCAGGCGCTTTCGCAGGGGCATTTATCGCATTAACCCACGATCTTCCGCAAATTCGCTCACTTGAAGATTTTAAACCGGATACCGTCACGCGTATCTATTCAGCCGATAAAGTCCTGTTAGCCGAGCTTTTTTCGGAAAAAAGAGAGCCCGTTCCTTTAAACCTAATCCCGGAATATCTAAAAGCCGCGTTGGTAGCTACGGAAGACCGCAAATTTTATAAGCACAGCGGAGTCGACCTAAAAGGAATTGCGAGAGCCATCATCAAAGATATCTGGGCCGGCGAGTTTGTTGAAGGCGCCAGTACCATTACCCAACAATTAGCCAAGACGCTCTTTCTGACACCTCGTAAGACCTTGGTGCGCAAAATCAAAGAGGCGATTTTGGCCTTCCAATTGGAACGCCGCTATACCAAAAATGAGATCTTGGAACTGTACCTCAACCAGGTTTATTTTGGCAGCGGTGCCTATGGCGTACAATCGGCAGCCAAGATATTTTTCGGCAAATCCGTGGAGGCGTTAACAATTTCTGAATGCGCTCTAGTAGCGGGTATGCCGAAATCACCTTCGCGCTATTCGCCGCTGGTCAACAAAGAACTTGCGATAAAACGAAGGAATATCGTTTTAAGGCAAATGCGGGGTACCGGAATTATAGATGACACGGCTTTTCATCACGCAATCAAGGAAAAACTTCGACTCAGCGCATCTGAATTAACGACACTTACGGCACCCTATTTCGTGGATTATGTTAAACATTTTCTGGAAGATACCATCGGCGCATCCAGGCTATATAAAGGGGGGCTTTCCATTGTTACAACGCTCAAATTCAACCTCCAACAAGCGGCAGAACGCGCAATAGCAAATGGACTCTCAGCACTTGAAAAGCGAATGCAAAAGCAAGATTTGAAGGATCCCTATCCTCAAGCCGCACTTGTTTCCTTGGATGTGCACACCGGTGGAATATTGGCCTTGGTAGGCGGCAGGGATTATAATGAAAGCAGCTATAACAGAGCAGCCAACGCTCAAAGGCAACCGGGCTCTGCATTTAAACCTATTGCTTATGCGTATGCTATCGAGAAGGGATTCACCCAAAATAAAATGATTCTCGATGCGCCTATTGTCTTTAGAGGGGCGAAAAATGGACAAGACTGGCGGCCGGAGAACTTTTCTAACGATTATAGGGGAGAAATGACTTTACGCGACGCATTGGTTGTTTCTCAAAACGTTCCTGCCGTGCGACTCATGGAAATGTTGGGGTCATATTCTGTTGCGCAATTTGGTCACAGTCTCGGTATTGAATCTCCCCTTGATCCAAACTTATCGCTTGCTCTAGGCACATCCGAAGTCACCTTAATTGATTTGACCTCTGCTTACGCGGTATTCCCGAATAGAGGAGAAAAAATAAAACCTTACGGCGTCATAGAAGTAATGGATCGTCAGGGACGGGTGATCTGGCGGGTAAAGCCTCAAAAAAGGTTGGTGATGTCGCGCTCAGCAGCCGCAATCGTAACCAATATGCTCGTAGGCGTTATCCAGGAAGGTACCGGCAGGAAAGCTCGCGTTATCGGTCGTCCAATCGGAGGCAAAACCGGTACCACGAGTAATTATAAAGATGCACTTTTTATTGGCTTTTCGCCGTCAATTGCAACAGGCGTCTGGGTGGGCAATGATCTGGGAGAAACATTGGGTGATAAGGAAACGGGTGCAAAAGCAGCATTGCCGATATGGATCGAATTTATGGATGCTGCACTTGCCAACGAATTCAATCAATATTTTGACATTCCCGATGATGTTGTCCAGATACGCATGGACCTTAAAACCGGGCGAGTTGCATCGGGAAACTCGCCGCATACCGTCTCCGCACTTTTTAAAAAAGGGACAGAACCCAAAAACTACTAGTTTGCAGCAAATGAGGACCATCGTATCGTGTTTAGCTCAAATTTTAGTTCTAAAACCAACTTGCAATGATTCGAAAAGCAACAATTAAAGATATAAAAGCAATCCATGAACTTTTGCATGAGTACGGCAAACGTGAAGAACTACTAGCGCGCCCCCTAAGTGAACTTTACGATCATGTCCGAGATTTTACCGTATATGAAGATAAATCCAATGGAAAAATCATCGGTTGCTGTGCGCTCCAATTTTGTTGGGAGGACCTTGCTGAAATACGATCACTGGCCGTGCATCCTGACTATTTAGGAAAAAATATCGGTATGAAACTCACTGAAACGGTTCTTGATGAGGCCAGATCGTTTAATATCGCAAAAGTTTTTACCTTGACGTATAAGCCGGAGTTTTTTGAAAAATTTGGTTTTGTCCAGATAAATAGGTCAGAGCTTCCGTTAAAAATTTGGAGTGATTGTATCATCTGTGTAAAATTTCCCGATTGTGATGAAACAGCAATGATGAAGGAGATGTAGATGGAATTGAGGGATTAGGGAATTTAAGAATGGATTGTTTCAGTATAGATGACATTTAATGGCAACGGAGGATATTTCTTTACGCCTGGTTTTGGAAGGATGTGTTCTTCTCCGACAGTTACCCAATTCAAATCAGGCTTTATTTCACGTAATTTACCATCCTCTGGAGCTCTGGCGTGATAGGTATTTAGGTAGGTTGCCTGAAAAATACAAATGCAGCTCTCTTTTTCACGGGCTATGACATAGTTTTTCTTGAATGTCTGCAGTGCCAGGTTATTGGATTCTGCAACGTGTTCCAGGTCCTCTGCCGAAAATTTCATCAGAACCGATTTTGAAATCCCCCGCTCCGAAATACGTATCAGTGCGCGTGATTCACTGCTGCCGGCATACACCGTAGTGATTCCCGGGATCCGCTTCAAATACTGTGCAGCCACAATAGCCGCCGTTCGCCTGCCGCCGGACATTACCGGTAAGCCATAATACTCAAAAAACTTTTTTTGAATATCTTCGGCGTACTTATCCCCTTTTTCAAAAATATCCTTGGAAATATAGCGAAGATGTCTCGCAAGGTCTTCGGCCGCATCGGTGATCGGCCAGTCAATACGGACATAAAAATGTGAGAGGCCATATCGGTTTCTTAATTTGCTGGCTGGATCTCTTTGAATAAGCAGCGCATAATCGATGGGCAGCAATATTTTTATAAAATTTCGAAATTGATGGGATTCGAAGTATTTCCAGTTCCGATCAAATTTATCAGACAAGGGAAGGGTTTTGGAGCGTAGAAGATTGGTCTTGGTGGTTTTATTTTGATCGAAAAACCGTATGTATTTTTTATGTTCAGGCGGTATGGTTTCCTCAACAAAAATCACAAGAAACGTATTTTGGCATTCATATTCTTTATCCGGTATTCGCGCTCGTGGCTTTAATTCTCGTTTTTCTACAAAAGGAAACGCAATATTCTGACTTCGGAAATTATTATACGAGTCGATCAGGGCATGCTGCAGCAACAGTTGATCCAGTTCGTCCCTTAAAAGCTCGTAGTAAGATCGCCTTATGCGGTCTATTTGACTTAGCTCTTCTCTATAATTCCAGAAGGCCAATTGCGGCTCCCATAACGTCTTAAAATTAATAAATGATCAACCATTCGAATGTATCCTTATTAAATAGAATGGTCTCATTGACTTGAATTTTATGCATGCATTATAGCATGATTTCGTGAGTATATAAAGCCAGATATTTTAGAAAAACGATGAGTTATGGCGATTTTTGAAACAGGATAAAGTCTCGAGACTTCTCGGCCAGCGACGGTTGAATCTATCAATATAAATTACAAATTTTCGGGAAGTGGGTGATAGGCCCATTATCCGTTCACAAACATTTTTTCTTCCGGCGATGAATATCCTTTTTTTTAGACCATCTTTCCATAAAGCCTATCCTGCCCGATTCATAGGCTCGATCAATATGTTCTTCGTGGACTTTAAGCCCTTCTTTCCCCCGGATGGCCGCTCTTAAACAATCCGTTTTATGCAGACAGGGAAAACAATCTTCCGGCGTATGACGCAGACCGTCCTTTCCCATGGGGAATACTTTCTCAAGATTTCCAAAACAGGCGGGGTATTTTCTAATTTTTCGATTCATTGAATACCATACACACGCAATGGTTTTTCGATTCCCAACAAATAAACAATATTCCCTGAGACGTCACGAAAGAGGCGTTGGGTTGCTCTTAATGAGATCCTCATATTCCCGATTCATATGGGCGATATAGCCTTGATCGGCAAAGCTGAAATACTGATTATTCCCAATGATGATGTGTTCATGTACCATTATGCCCATCACTCTGCCAGCAAATACAAGTTGTTTCGTGATAGCAACATCATCTTGAGATGGCTTAGAGTCTCCCGAAGGATGATTATGGGCAAAGATCAGGGCGGCAGCGTGATGATTAAGTGCAGCATGAACGACCTCTCTCGGATAAACACTGCTTGCGGTCAGTGTTCCTTCGGAAAGGGTTTCGGTTGCAATCACGCGATTTTTTGAATCCAAAAAAATGGCTTTGAAGAATTCACGATTTTTATCTCTGATGCTATGGTAAAGATAATCAAAAAGTTCCTTGGAATTATTTATGGGATCTTTGCTGATTAGTTTTTTTTCAAGATATCGGTCGGCGACAGCCTTTATCAGCTTAATACCAAATAGATTTCTTGGGCCGATACCGGCAACCTCACAAAGCTCCTTTGGAGAGGCTTCAAGCACACCCTGTAACGTTTTAAACCGGGTCAACACTTCTTTGGCGCTATCCTTGCAATCTTTGCGCGGTGTGCCAAGCGTCAAAAGAAGCTCAATAACTTCATAATCTTGGAACCCATCCAGTCCGGCAGTGAGAAATCTTTCCCGCAGCCGCTGTCGATGACCTTCGCCTTTATGGGGTTTATCTTTTTTCATATCCAAATAATAATTTATTGGGGATGTCTCTAAGCTTGCACTGTCTCGTGTGCAAAATTTCGAATATCGAAACTTGTGTATTTTAGCTATTTCTCATCTAGCTCTTGTTTAAGATCTCGAGTCATCAAGCGGTATACTGCCTCCTCGGCCGAAAGATTTTCGTAGAGTATACGATACATCTCATGGGCTATCGGCATCTCAACGCCCATTTTGCGCGATAAGTTGTAAACCGACTTGGCGGTCTTCACACCCTCGGCAACCATACGCATTTCGGCCAAAATTGCATTCAGTTTCTTTCCTTCACCAAGCTTTTTGCCAACCGTATGGTTGCGGCTCAGCGTACCGGTGCAGGTCAGCACCAAGTCTCCAAATCCGGCAAGGCCGGTAAACGTACGAGGGTTGGCACCAAGTTTGACTCCTAAACGACGGATCTCCGTCATACCTCTGGTAATCAGAGCGGCTCTTGTGTTTAAACCAAGGCCAAGGCCGTCTACTACCCCCGCCGCAATGGCGATAACATTTTTGACTGAGCCTCCGAGTTCGACACCGAGCATGTCATCGCTGGTATAAACTCTGAAATAGGGTGTGACAAACGTATATTGTACTATACCGGCAATTTGCGTATCTTTTGACGCCACGGTCACCACAGTTGGAAATTGTTGCGCAACTTCTTTCGCAAAACTCGGTCCCGAGATGACTGCCAAAAATCGCTCAGGAATTTCAGGAAGAACATCTCGGATCACGCCTGACATGGTCAAATGGGTTTTGTTTTCGATTCCTTTGGTAGCCGAGACCACAATGGTTTCTTGGGAGAGATGACCGGACATCTGTTGTGTTATTTCCCGCATCACATGCGACGGGACCACAATTAGAACAAGATCTTTTTCGCTAACAACCTTTTGAAGATCATGGGAGGCAAAAATATTCTCAGAAAGCGAAAACCCTGGAAGGAAAATTTTATTTTCTTTATCTTGTTGAATCTGCTCAACGACCTCCTTTTCAAAGGCCCAGAGGTCGATCTTAAATCCTTTACTGCCCAAAAGATCGGCGAGCGCTGTCCCCCAGCTTCCGGCGCCGACAACACCAATTTTAAACGTTTTTAAATCTATGTCAGTGTTCACTCTCATCCGATCATCTTTTATTCTTTTTCAGCTAATCTCGCCGCCCCCACAACCCGTTCATCCGCATCAATCCCCATGAGCCTGACCCCTTGCGTATTGCGACTAATAACCGAAATGCCTCTGATCGGCATACGAATAATTTTACCGATATTGGTCATCAACATGAGATCATCATCTTCTTCTACCAAGAGTATTCCGACAACCTGTCCGTTGCGCTCCGTCGTCTTAATGGCAATGACACCTTTGCCGCCGCGTTTCTGAACGGGATATTCATCAATGGATGTTCTTTTCCCATAGCCATTTTCAGTAACTGCAAACAGGGTCTGGCCGTGGCTTAACACTTCCATCCCAACAATGCGATCCTCTGCTGCCAATCGCATTCCCCGAACACCGGCCGCCGCCCGTCCGGATGGCCGAACGTCCGACTCGTGGAAGCGGATTGATTTTCCTCCGCAAGATCCTAAAAATACATTCAAGGTGCCGTCAGTAATTCTGGCTGCAATCAATTCATCACCCGGCAATAGATTGATGGCAATAATACCCCCCGACCGCGGTCGACTGAACGCCATCAAGTCGGTTTTTTTGATCAATCCATTTTGGGTCGCCATGATGACATGGTACCCGGGTTCGAATATCGGAACCGCCACAACCGTAGTAAGTTTTTCATCCTTATCGAAATTCAAAAGGTTAACAATCGCTTTGCCGAGGCTCATTCGTCCGGCCTGGGGAATGTCATATACTTTGCACCAATACACCTTGCCCATATTGGTGAAAAACATAAAGGTATGATGCGTCGATGCCACAAACAAGTGTTCAACAAAATCATCTTCCTTTGTCCCCATGGCGGTTTTGCCCTTACCGCCGCGCCTTTGATTCCGGTAGAGGGTGATCGGGTTTCGTTTGATATATCCGCGTCTGGAAATCGTAATCACCATATCTTCTTCGACGATCATATCTTCAATAGAAATCTCCGTAGTTTCTTCAACAATTTCGGTATAGCGCTGATCGCCGAAGTCCTCTTGCAACTCTGTCAGCTCTTCTTTTATTATATTTAATACCAGCCGTTCGTTGCCGAGAATTTCTTTGAAGCGCGCAATATCTTTAAGAACATTTTTATATTCTTCGACAATTTTTTCCCGTTCTAGACCCGTGAGTCTCTGCAAGCGCATATCCAATATAGCTTGTGCCTGGATCGCTGTTAAGCTGAATTGTTCAATCAGCTTCTCCTTGGCTTCTGCCGGTGCGTGGGATTTGCGTATCAAATTGACGACCGCATCCAAATTATCCAGAGCTGTCGTTAAGCCTTCAAGAACATGAGCGCGGGCTTCGGCTTTATTTAGATCAAAGCGGGTCCTGCGAATAACGATATCCTTGCGATGAAGGATAAAGTTTTCCAGAATTTCCTTCAGATTCAATAATTCCGGACGGTTTTTAACGACGGCAAGAAAAATTATCCCGAAGGTAATCTGCATGCGGGTGTGTTTATAAAGCTGGTTGATGACTACACCGGCGATTTGATCTTTCTTAAGCCCCAAAGCAATGCGCATACCTTCTCGATCGGATTCGTCTCTGACGTATCGAATGCCTTCAATCTGCTTGTCCCTGATCAGTTCTGCAATCTTTTCAATCAGCTTGGCTTTATTCACCTGATACGGCAATTCCGTAACAACGATGGTTTCATTTCCGGTGCGTTTATCCTTTTCAACGATCAGCCGGGCACGAATGTGTATAATTCCCCTACCGGTTGTATAAGCTTCCTTTATTCCCTGGGTTCCATATATGATACCGCTGGTGGGAAAATCAGGACCTGGAATGTATTGAATAAGTTCCTCTAACGTGATCTCCGGATTGTCGATAACCACTTTAAGTGCATCGATGACCTCAGAAAGATTATGCGGTGGGATGTTGGTGGCCATACCAACCGCAATACCGGCAGAGCCGTTGATGAGAAGATTCGGAACTCTGGCCGGCAGCACTAAGGGCTCTGTTAAAGATTCGTCATAATTTGGGACGAAATCGACCGTCTCCTTGTCCAAATCTTCTAACATTTCATGGGCTAACCGCATCATCCGAATTTCAGTATACCGCATGGCCGCAGGCGGGTCACCGTCCACAGATCCGAAGTTACCTTGGCCATCAACTAACGTGTATCTCAAGGAAAAATCCTGGGCCATCCGAACAATCGTATCATAAACGGCGGCATCACCATGGGGATGATATTTACCGATGACATCACCCACAATGCGGGCAGACTTTTTGTACGGCTTGTTCCAATCATTATTAAGCTCCTGCATAGCATAGAGAACACGGCGGTGAACGGGCTTGAGTCCATCACGTACATCCGGCAGGGCTCTGCCGATGATTACACTCATGGCGTAATCAAGATAGGATTTCTTCATCTCTTTTTCGATGCTGATTTCCGGCAATGACTCGGTTGTAATCATTTTCACTCCTTGAGGGGTTCAACCATCTTTTGATAGCTGGTCTCATAAATATCGGCTAACGTTAAAAACGCGGTGACCACAAGGGGTCCATAGATGATACCTAAAATACCAAAAAGCTTCAAGCCACCGATAATAGAAAGAAAAACCAGCAGGGTATGCATTTGGACACGTCGCCCTACCAGCTTCGGTTTCAAGAAATATTCAATAGTGCTGGATAGAACGATATAAAATATAAGGAAAAAGATTCCGGCCGCAATTCGCCCTTTTAAAAACAGGAAGATAGCTGCCGGAATAAACACGGCACCGATTCCAACAATCGGAAGAAAGGCCAACAATGCCATCACAACGCCCCACAAAAAGGGGGATTTTAACCCGAATATCCAAAAAACAAAACCACCCAGCATCCCCTGGATCAAACCGCCTAATCCATTGCCGATGAGTATGGCACCAGACATGTCTTTGAATTTTCGAATCAATTTTTGATCTTGATCATCCGGCAGCGGCGAAAGTTTTACAATAAACGACACCAGGCGTTCGCTGTCGATCAAAAGATAAAAAATAATTAAAAGCATAAAAAAGAAATTGACGATAAGTTTTAGCACATTTGCTGTTATGGAGCTGAGCTGCTGGTAGGTAAACAGGCCGACCACTCTGCCGATTTCTGAGACGGTCTTGGTGATCTGATCACCGGTTATCTCTATGTTGAAGTTGTCCAGAATCTGATTTGCTTTGTCAATAAGTTTGCTTTGTTCAATAAGCTTTTTGATTTCCAACGTTTGAACGGCCACCCTCGCCGTTTGATAAAGCTCATAGGCCTCATTGGCAAGAACCCCCACAAAAAAAGTGGCCGGTATAAAAAGAACAAAAAAAATAAGAATGCAGGTGATCAGCGATGAAATAACAGAATTAAATTTGCGGTTTAAAAACCGATACACCGGATTAAAAATACCGGTGACGACGATAGCCAGGACAATTACCGATAGAAAAGGCCACAGCAGCCAGCCCAACATGACACAGGATACCGTAAAAACGGCCAGAAAAAACCATAAGATCATTCCACGGGGATTTCTATCGTTCACAATGCCTCCGATTTCGATTGGAATAGCCGACTTCGCCAGCCTACTGCGTCGATGTTGCTACGATGGCCGGATAGTAGCCGATGGCTACGACGGCTGAATTGGAATGGTGGCCTGCTCTGGTGCGATTAAATAGGAAATCACTATTGGCTCGTCATATCCAGGGTATATCATATCTCAAACTTAGTCCCAGCCAAACAATCTGGGCCAGGGAATTATGGAAAAATGGATCTAAAATTTTGTATAAAAAATGCCACGACACATCATTGCTCTTAGCGCAGGAGTTGGTCGTGGCAATATGCATAAACGATATCTTGCATCGCTAGAACACAGACTTCTTATTTGCTAACAAATGCTCCAACCACAAATATCAGTAAGATCTCATATACAAAAACAGGAATATAGCTGTGGAAAATCGCGTAAACAATGCCACCGCCAATAATGGCCGGTACGCCAAATATCACTAAAATACCCAACTTCCGGCTGACGTCCATAGCTGTTGACCTCCTCTATCAATCTGCTATAACTTAACGTCTCGTAATTTCTAAAACCAGTCGATTTAAGTGCTCCAAAAAGCTGTTTGTTTAACGGTAAATACCAAGGCAAAAATTTAAATAACTATTAGCAATTACTACAAAAAAAGTAAAGAAAAAAACGCATCAATTTTAGGAATTCAGGAATTTATAAACTTAAGAGGTTAACGTTCAAATTTCTTCCTTTTTTCAAATCCAAAATCGAATCCGCTGCTTGCGATAACCAACATTTCTAGAATAAAAATTTTTAGCGTGCAACAACCATCGCCATCCCCATTCCGCCACCAATACACATGCTAATTAAACCCGTGGAATACCCTTTGCGTCGCATTTGATGCATACCGCTTACCATCTGGCGGGCGCCGGTACATCCAATCGGGTGACCCAATGATATTCCGCTGCCGAGTTCATTGGGTCGATCATATTCGATGCCAAGCTCCCGCATGCAGCCGATAGCCTGTGCGGCAAAGGCTTCATTCAACTCAATCATGTCGATATCGCTCAAAGTCATCCCGGTTGCTTTTAAAACTTTTCTTACAGCCGGAACCGGCCCAAGGCCCATATAAGCCGGGTCAACGCCACCGGAAGCAAACGCTTTGATTTTGACAATCGGTTCAAGGGACAACTCTTTGGCCTTCTCTGTGCTCATCAGCAATACAGCAGCCGCGGCATCATTGATTCCCGAGGCATTACCGGCTGTTACGCTGCCATCCTTTTTAAAGGCTGGTCTTAATTTTGCCATCTTTTCCATATCGGTATCCATGGGGCGCTCATCCGTGTCAAATACGATTTCCTCCTTGCGCGTCTTGATTACCACCGGAACAATCTCTTCGGCAAAAATGCCTTCTTTGATAGCTGTGCGGGCCCGCGTATGGCTCAACACCCCTAGTCCATCCTGTTCCTCTCTGCTGATGTCATACATCGAGGCGATATTTTCTGCGGTCACGCCCATGTGATATCCGTAAAAGATTTCATAAAGACCATCAAACACCATTAAATCGTAGATTTCACCGATGCCGGTTAGCTCCATCCGGTGGCCCCAGCGGGCTTTGGGCAACGCCATCGGTGCCTGGCTCATGTTTTCCATGCCGCCGGCCAGCACTACTTCGGCCTGTCCGGTCATAATGGCCGCCGCTCCCATCGCAATAGCCTTGAGTCCGGAACCGCACACTTTGTTAATTGTGCAGGCAGGTGTCTCCTTTGGAATGCCGCCTCCGATCAGGGACTGTCTGGCGGGGTTTTGACCCAAGGCGGCCTGGAGGACATTGCCCATAATGACCTCATCTATGGTGACCTCAACGGCATCATCACTCCAATCGTATGATTTCTTTTCAAGATCCGTCAGTCCTTGACCTTTGAGCTTATCCGGCGCTATTTCCAACATCGTAGAACTTGCTACCGGCTTTAGATTAACCTTTTTGAGCACCTCTTTCATAACCAGAGAACCCAATTCGATCAGGCGTTTATCCTGAAGGCTGCCGCCGAAAGCGCCTATAGCCGTGCGTGATCCGCTGACAATGACCGCTTCTTTCATGATGTGATAACCTCCTTAATAAAATAAAAATATTTGATAAGTAACTAAAATTATATAATTTTTTATGATTAACCGTCGAAACGCATCCAAAAGGTGAGTTCTATACCATATTTCAAGATTGATGGTCAACGAGTGAAAACCCATTTATAAACAATAAGATAGGAACAAAAGGGATAGGCTTGTTTCTTGGATGTACGTACTTAGTATAATCGAAAATGGAAATGTTCGAAATGTGCGGTTCTTATTTGCAGCAAAATATCGCAAATTAAATACAAACTTCATGTATCTAACTTTTCTTTTTTCGGTTAGGTTTTGTTTTTTGCCTCAGGCCCCTCCATTTCTCAAGCCGCTGTTTGATGATCTTTTCATACCCCCTATCGGTTGGAGTATAAAAGACCTGGTCGTCAAGCTCATTCGGCAGGTAGCTCTGCGGAGTATATGCGTTTGTATAATCATGGGCATACTTATAGCCTTTGCTATATCCGAGATCTTTCATCAACTTTGTCGGCGCGTTGCGGATATGAAACGGTACCGGCAAGGTTCCCGAATTTTTAATTTCAGCATTGACCCGACCATAAGCCGTATAGATGCTGTTACTCTTTGGGGCGGTGGCCAGATAAACAGCCGCATGTGCAAGGGCCAATTCGCCCTCCGGATGACCGAGGAATTTAAAAGCCTCCATAGCACTTATGGCAACCGTTAGGGCATTTGGATCGGCATTGCCCACGTCTTCGGAAGCAAACCTGACCATTCGGCGCGCAATATAAAACGGATCTTCTCCAGCCGTCAGCATGCGTGCCAGCCAATAAAGGGCTGCATCCGGATCGCTACCCCTCAGGCTTTTATGAAGAGCAGATATGAGATTGTAATGTTCCTCACCGGACTTATCATAAACGAGTGCCTTTTTTTGAATGGCCTGTTCTAAATCCTTAAGTGAAATCTGCAGAGCCTTTGATTTGACCGAAGGAACCCGCTCGGAAACCAAAAGCGAGCTGACAACTTCAAGATTATTCAATACCGCCCGGGCATCACCGTCTGCAATCCGCACCAAATAAGATAGGGCATCAGGTTCGAGCTCAAGATTCATATGACCCAATCCTCTTTCCGGATCCTTTAGCGCATTGAGAATAATGGTTGTAAGTTCCTCTGATGCTAGCATCTCAAGCGTGATCACCCGACATCGAGATAACAAAGGGGCAATGACCTCGAAGGAAGGATTTTCAGTGGTAGCACCAATAAGGGTAAGCAGGCCTCTTTCCACGTGATGGAGAAAGGCATCCTGCTGGGCTTTGTTGAACCGGTGGATTTCATCAACAAAAAGGATGGTTCGTTTGCGATACAGTTTTTGCTGATCTTGGGCCTCTTTAATCACAGACCGAATTTCCTTAATCCCGGATAGGACGGCCGAAAAGTGTACAAAGTGGGAATCGGTCTCAGCAGCTATGATTCTGGCCAGGGTCGTTTTTCCGCACCCTGGAGGCCCCCATAAAATCATGGAAAAAATTCGATCCTGTTCAATGGCCTTCTGGATCAACATACCTTCACCGACAACGTGCTGCTGACCGATAAATTCATCCAGATTACGCGGGCGCATCCGGTCCGCCAGGGGTCTGGATGCATCAGCCGTTTGCTGGGCATGGTATTCAAAGATATCCATTATTAAATTCCCTCGGAATTTAAATATCGCCTCGCAATAGCGAGGCGGTCTTCAAGGCCAAATAGTCGCTCTTGCATCTATTTCCGCCGTTCACGCTGGCGAAAAACAATTCGAATGGGAGTTTTATCCAGTCCGGTTTGCTCCCGGATTTGGTTTATCAAATAGCGCTTATAGGAAAAATGAATCCCTTCCGGATAATTAACAAAACAAACAAACGTGGGCGGCTTTGCCGAGACTTGAGTTGCATAATAAAATTTAAGACGTTTCCCCCGATGAAGCGAAGGTTCGTTTTTCTCAATGGCGCGTTCAACAATTTTGTTTAATTGCCCGGTACCTATTCGTTGGGCATACTGACTGTAAACTTCATCGACCAGTTTGAAAACCTTCGAGACTCTCTGGCCGGTGAGAGCTGAAATGGTTATTGCCGGTGCAAAGCTTAAAAATTTCGCCTGCGTTCGTAATAGATCAATATATTTTTTTACAGTGTTGCTGTCTTTTTCTACCATGTCCCATTTGTTCAACAGCATAATACAACCGCAACCCCGATCATAGGCATATCCGGCGATACTGATGTCCTGATCTGTAATACCTTCCTGCGCATCCAAAAGAATCAAGGCAACATCACAGCGGTCAAGACTCCGTAAGGCCTTAATAATGGAAAACTTCTCAATTTTTCCTCTCACCTTCCCCTTTCGCCGAATACCGGCCGTATCAATAAGCAGATAGGATTTTCCGTTTAGCCGGCAAACCGAATCAATAGCATCCCGAGTGGTCCCGGGGATATCACTGACGAGCAGTCGTTCTTCTCCCAAGATACGATTGATGAGAGATGATTTGCCGACATTGGGTCGACCGACCACAGCCAATCCAATGATATCTTCAGCCTCATCCTTTTTATATTCATCACCCTGACCAGGTAGCGCATCGACCAAATCGTCCATAAAATCAGGCAGCCCATAACGATGTTCCGCAGAAACCGGATAGAGCTTATCAATGCCTAGGCTATAAAAATCATAAAGGTGCGCTTCCTGTTCTAAACTGTCAATTTTGTTTACAGCGTAAAAAACCGGTTTCTTTATTGTCCGCAGCTTTTCCAGCATATCTCGATCAAAGGGAGAGATTCCCTCTTTACCATCGAATAAAAGAATGATTGCATCGGCATCATCAATGGCTTGCTGCACCTGGTGCTGGATTTCTTGCGAAAAATCATCTCCCTCAGTAAAGCCCCCTGTATCCACAACAGTAAATTCTATGTTGTTCCACCTGGCATCACCATAATGACGATCACGGGTTACTCCCGGAAGATCATCAACCAGGGCATCTCGGGTACGGGTGACTTTGTTAAAAAAGGTAGACTTGCCCACATTGGGTCGACCGACGATGGCTACGATGGGTTTCATGATAAATTTTATTAAAATAAAAATTTATAATGCGTTAACTAAAGCAAAATGGATTTACTATATTTATTGCTGAACACGCAAAATTGCAAGGGTTTCATCAGATTCTGCTCATTCAGCCATTCAGCTTGAAACACCAATATTGATTATGATTGATTATTGCGCTCATCTGGAGCTTTAATAAACCTGATAAGAAGAAGGTAAAATGGCTGGGGAAGCGCTTGTCTTGAAAATAGTATATATTTTCAATGGGTTTTTGTTAAAGCTGAAAAATCCCTTTGCACGAAACATTTGTGTAGGTTCTGAGAGAGGTATTTTCGTCAAAAATTTGACAAGAAATTTTAAAACAAACTTGATTGGATTAATTAATAGCCCCTGTTCAGATCCACCAAATTTATCATCTCGCCCGAATGGCTGACATAGACATGCAGGTTGTGCCGGATAATATCCATTGCGCGTTGGAGGTATTTTGGTGAGACTCCGGCGATATGCGGCGTGAGTATCACATTTTCCAACTGCCATAAGAGGCTGTCTTCAGGCAATGGCTCCTTTTCATACACATCGCTGACAAGCGCACGGATCATTTTCGTCCGGAGGGCGTCGATCAGGTCGGCTTGATTGACGGTGGAGCCTCGCCCTAAGTTGATAAAACAGCCTGATTTTTTCATCAGGGCAAAATACGTTTTATCGATCAAACCTCTGGTCTTTGGCGTATCCGGCAAAAGATTAATTATATAATCACTTTGTTTGAATACTTCCCCCATCTCCGTGGGACCATAAACATGATCGACCCCTTCGAGGGGGTGCGGATTATATCTGACGCCAATGACATGCATCCCCAGCATTGAGGCCTTACGAGCGATTTCTTGTCCGATGCTGCCCAAGCCGAGAACACCTACGATGCTCCCATATATCTCGTCTTGAGGAACTGAGCGGTCCCATCTAGCCTTGAGTTGATTGCCAAATATTATATGAAAATTCCGGGCCAAATTAATCATCGCAGCTATAGCATATTCCGCAATATATATTTTATGGATCCCTCGGCCATTGGTGAGAAGAATATCTTGTTCTTTGATCTCTTTTAAAGGAAAGAAATCAACACCTGCGGTTAAGGCCTGTATCCATCTGAGTTTTGAAGCAATACGGATCATTTTTGCATCAGGAGGGTCGAAAAGGGTGATCAAGATCACCGTCTCGGGAAGATGGGATTCCAGTTCATCTTGATGCGTACATATGATTATTTTGAATTTATTTGTGATATTCCTTAAGTGGGTAATAAATTCATCGGGAGCATGGAAATATACGATTAACTTGTTCATTGCAGAGTTCCTTCCTAAGTAAGGTTGGTTTTCGATCGATATAACGCATCCACGACGTTGCGAACATACTGCTCATCTGAAATTCCATCGGTGGCTTCTTGGGGGAATTCCACTACGTTCTTAAAGTAGGAAGCAACATCGTGGAAGAGTTCAACTCGGGCGTTTGGCTCAAGCTCATCGCGCCGCAGCAAAGCCTGGAGTGCAATTTGTGCTTCGGGTGGGGAAACGCGCTGACGCAAGCGTGCTTCTATGTGTGGATAGTCTCGAAATGAATTATATTTTCCTTCAAGAATTTGATCCAGATCCGGCTCAAGAATGCGTGGATTCCAGACAACGATGGTATTTGCGGCAAAGTCGCCAAGGCGCTGGGCTCGTTTGCTAATCAAACATATCAGTCCGCCAACAAGATAAAGCCCCGGCAAACTATCTACCGCCCGCAGCAGGTTCCGGATTACAATTTGGCTGAATTGCAACTGCAAAGCTTGCTCATCCATTACCCGCAGCCGCAGCAGCTTCTTGCCGAGTGTCTGGCCTTGCCAATACCATTCGAAGAAAATCCCATATCCGATGGAGATCACAAAAAAAGTAACGATTCCAATAGCATATGCTAAATCCACACTGATAATGCCGAGTATCGCAAAACAGGTATTCAAGACAGAAGTAACCACCATAATCGTCGCAAAGTCTACCGACCAGGCCAGAAAACGCGTGATTGGCCCTGCAAGCTGAAGGGAAAACACGATGCCCTCGGGAGTCTGGATGGTTAAGGTATTCGTCTTTTCATTTCGCATGGTTTAGGTTTTCTTAATATACGTAGAATTATCCAGCTCTTTGTTTTTCAACTTTCCGAGTTCCTGACTTTCCTAAAAAAAGAGCCAACAAAATAAGCTCAAGCACTCCGAACCCTATCTTTATCTCATAAGGCAACAGCGGTTCATGATACTGAGAGAAGAAAGCCTCAATGATACCTGCCCAAACCAACATCAGCGCAACCCCTATAATCATGGTTACCAGATCTGATGATATTTTCCTTAGTCTCATTTTCAACGATATCTTTTGTCCCCATCCGATAAGGGCTCCGGCTAAAATCAGCCCTGCTTGACCCGCCAACAAGATGGCCGGTATCTCGATGGAACCGTGGGGCAGGAGCCATCCAAGAAGAAATTGAGTTTCACCGGCAAGGATATAGTCCAGTGCTACGGCCCCCAGAAGAACCCCATTATAAAAAAGCATCATTGCCGTACCAATTCCCCAGGTAACCCCCAAAGCCAGTGTAAAAATTGATACTCTCGTATTGTGAGTCATCAGCTGAGAAGAAAAGGCGCTTTTAAAACCTGCAATTCTATCTTTATCGGAACTTTCTTCGTGAGCAACTCGCTCAGAAGGATCACCCTGAAGATGAGGAAAAGGCATGAGTATGTATTTGGAATCCGGATCAACACTGATAATGAATCCGCCTAAAAGAAATCCAATTAGCATGGCCGTAAAAGAAATCCCAAAGGCCCGGATGTGGCGGCGAAATGTCTGGGGAAACGTATTAAAAAACCAATAAAAAGCTGCTACGCGATGGGGTTTCTCACGGCTCTCATGGATCTCTCCATAGGCCCTTCCCACCACTGACTCGAGATAACGTCGCGTATGGGGTTCTGCTGAAAAGGTCATCAGTTTTGACAAATCAGAAGAAGCCCGCTGGTAGAGATAATGAAATCGTTCCAGCTGTTTTAGGTCTAATTTATATTGCGGTTCCCTCTCCAGCTTGTTGAGAAAAGTCTCGAGTTCCGACCAGTGAGGTCTTTCTTCGTTAATGAATTTTCTTAGGTTAATTATCATAACAATTAAAATGCCAAAAAGTTAAAAATGCCTAAAATGATCTAAAATCAATCATTACTATAAAACTTGTCTCCGTTTTAGTGTCAGATATTGTGAAATCAGATCGGTGCATATGGTTTCATTTTCCAGTGCAGAAAATCCCACGCCTCGCCGTTGTAAAACTTTTTCAGTCTCGCGCAATCCCTTCCAAAGCACGTGTCCCGCGAGGCACCGGTATATCTCATCCACGGAGGAAACGGACGCCGAGGAGAAAATAGGTTGGACCTTAGCCGGTCGCAACATATTGACAAGAACAAGGTGTTTTCTGGATATAATATCAATGTTATCCGTAAAACCTTCAGCTAAGATCGGGTCATCGAGATGGGTGAGGAAAACAAGCAGCGCTCGGCGACGAATTCGGGTGCCGATGAACGTGAACAGTTCAGAAAAATCAGGGGTAACCCTTCTTGGCTGTAATGTATAAATGGCATCGCGGCACGCATTGAAATGGGCCTTACCGTTTTTAGCCCCTAAATAGTTCTGCACCCGTTCATCAAACGTTATTAGGCCAAAAAGATCACCTTGTCGTTCCGCAGCAAGACACATGACCAGAGCGGCGGTAACAAATCGTTCAAGAATGGTTGATGAAAGCACCAACGTCTCAGCCGTCTCGGACTGGTAATCATTTGGATGCATATTAAGATCGCGTGCGCTTAACCGTGAGGAATCGATAATCACATAAATTTGTTGGGTTCGTTCGATCTGGAAAACCTTGGTGATCGGTTGACCTCTTCTGGCGGTGGCTTTCCAGTGAATATCTTCAAAACAGTCGCCCGGAAGATATTCTCGAAGTTGCTCAAATTCGCGTCCCTTGCCAACTTGTCGTTGAGCATGAATGCCAAGACCCCGATTTAGAAAAAGAGACGTCAAGTTTTTACGTTCGACCAACAAGTTCGGATAGACCCGCACCTCCGTTCGGACGGGATTTGAAGTGCGCGTTGCCCAAAATCCTATCGGTGATGTCGCTTCTAGATAGCACTTGTTCAGGATGTAACGCCCCTGCTTCAGCCCCTTGCATGGCCATCGCAGAGAAGATAAAAACGTATCTGCCGGTAAGACGGTAACAAGGTCTCGGCTCTGTGTATGGATTTCTCTGGGAAAGGCCAATCCGATTCGAATTCTCCGCATCTGCGCCCCATTATTTTCAATCTGCAGCTCGATGCCCCCTTCCCGAAACTTAGAGAGCCGTACAACTTCCGGCAGTGTTATGCGTACGCCGCTGAGCTGCCCAAGGGCTTTAATTGCATCGTATAGCACGACAGCAACCAACCCTGCCATCATCATGAAGGCCATCGCAGTTCTGCCGGGCTCAAAAACCAGCAGAATGGTTAGGGGCAAAAATATGATCCCCACCGCAAAAAGAAGTCTATTTCTTGGAACAAGTGACATCACACTTCGGATTTTCTAAAATGCCAAAAATGAACCAAAATGAACTAAAATTAATCCATTGAATCTACCTCGGCACTGCAATTTCCTTCAGTATATCTTCGATAACTTCCGGCACTGTCAGTCCTTCAATCTCATATTCCGGCCGCAGAATCAGTCGATGCTCCAAAACAGGAATCGCCATGGACTTAATATCATCGGGAGTCACAAAATCTCGGCCGTTAATCACTGCAAAAGTTCTACTCGTAAGCAACAGGGCTTGGGTAGCGCGGGGACCGGCACCAACCATAACGCTCTGATGCAATCGAGTCTTGCGCACAATATCAACAATATACGCAATCAGGTCTTCCTTGACTAAAATTGTTTCCAATGCATGGCGCAGTTTGATCAACACTTCCGGTGATATGATTTGTTTAACCGCACCGCTGGCTAAGATGTTTTCCGGTGCGTCTTTGCCGAGCATCCGCTGGGCAAGGGTCAGTTCGTCTTCGCGGTCGGGAAGATTCATGGTGATTTTCAACATAAATCGATCTTTTTGGGCCTCCGGTAACGGATATGTCCCTTCATATTCGATGGGATTTTGGGTGGCAAAAACCGTAAAATTTGGTGATAATTCATGGGTTGTCCGATCAATTGTCACAGTGCGCTCCTGCATTGCCTGAAGTAAAGCGGATTGGGTTTTTGCCGGCGCCCGGTTAATTTCATCTGCCAGCAAAAAGGTCGTAAATACCGGACCCTTTACCAGGGCAAATTCGTTTTTCTGAATGTTAAATACATGTGTTCCGGTGATGTCCGTCGGCATCAGATCCGGAGTAAATTGAATTCGTGCAAAGTCACACCGCATGACATGGGCCAAGGTTCTAACCAGTAAAGTTTTGGCAACACCGGGTACACCTTCTACCAGGGCATGCGCTCCATTAAAAATGGCAACCAACGACTGGTCCACCACACCGTCATGTCCAATAATTACCTTGGCAACTTCTTGTTTGGAGCGCTGCAGAGCTTTCTTTAATAATTCGATGTTTTCATTCATTTCGAATTCCCTTCCGAGAGTTTTTTACAAATCGTGTTATATCCTTTTACTGGATTGCCCCTTTGTTCGGATAACGTTTCTTCCATTTCAATGGCGTTTATAACCTCCTCAATCTTCTCGGATTTAAGTCTTTCTTCCAGATCCAAAGATTTTTTCCATTCTTCTAAACTTACCCGTAATACGTTTTTCACGGGGATATTTCGTCGCAGCAAACTAGTTAATCCCTGGGTATAGTCTCGTCCGGAGCTGACATCATTTACGTCACCATCGCCATTGTCTAAAGGTGGAACAAAATGAACGGAATTTTTCCAGATATATAAAATAAAGAGCAACACAACTGCCAAAAAAAACCAGTGAAACCCATAGTTTCGAATAAGCCCTGCGATCCCAGGGACTTTATAAATTCCGAAATGGGTTTCATCAAACACAACATGAAAGTTCGGTCCGATGAGTCGAGCCAGTAAATCGGGATACCGTTCTGAGCGCAGTGCTTCGTTGCTAAACAGATAGGAATCCGCAGAGAGTAAAAGTTTTCCGCGTTTAAAAGGTTTTTCGATAATCACCGGATGGCCATCGCGACGATAGATCACTTTCCATGGTCCTTTCAGATCATCAAAATAGAGCGCGGTATGCCATGTAATGGAACTTGGCAATGTATTGCTCTCGAACTCTTTAGTTCGTTGCGCCTGATTCAGAAGGTTGCTGTCTTCAACGTATTGAAAACTGACACCCCAATGGTCTTCAAGCGAGACCGTTTTTATGTATGGCATTGAGCCGTTGGGTTTCTGAAATGGCTTATCTTGAGCTTCTGACTTTTCTGAATTAGAGCCGGCTTTTTTCGTTTCGGAGGATTCCGCTCTATTCGTTTTTACCTCCTCTTGTTGACTTTCTTTTTCTTTTCCTTCTTCTTCTAAGACTTCACTATCTTGAGTGGATATACAGGGCTTTTTATTCACCGGTAAAAAAGCCATCACAAAGCGCCCACCCTCCTCAGTCAATTGATCCACGGCGTTTGCAAATTCTTCGGGTACGGATTTAAAATCAAACACCGGCACACCTATATAAAAAAAAGTTGTATGTTCTTTGAATTGTACTTGAGACAAAGGTAGATAATTTCGGTTAACCGAAGATATATTCAAATTAACTAAGCTCTCATAAAGGCCTCGTGTGCCCAAAGGATCACTTCGCAACGATGAGTAGGGCGGATACACGTCTCCGGTTTTAAATCGCAATGAAAATAGGTGTACCAGACCATAGGCAAAGATGAGTATGATTAAGATAAAAAAGCCTAAGGTCAGTTTTTTAATGCTCAGCAAGAGACATTATCCTTTCTTGGTCTGCTAAGTATTTATCTACGTCGTTGGGTGTTATTTTGTGCATGCCATACCAAACCCTATCAAATATCATTATATTCTTAGAAAATGCCTTTAATAGTTCTATTTTCTCATAGGCTCTGCGGTATAGCTCTCTTTCATAATCTCGGTTGGATTTGTATATTTCGATTGTAATGAGTTCTTTTTCGGCCAGACAGGCCAGTGTTGCCAGGTAAAGCGCACGCATGGCCAAACGCAACGAACCCCTTGCAATCATTTCTTTGGCCAGCTCCAGCCACCGATTAACCGGAAGCTCATCAGCTTTGACACCCTCATCCGTCAGATCAGGAGCAGACGTAACAGCTTCACTTTCTGCTTCCGCCTGTGATGTCTGACGCTTTTGCCTTAACTTGGTCAAGTAGTAAATAAGAACAATGATCAAAACGATGACGAGTAAAATCAATAAGAATCGAATAGATTCCCGCCAATCATCATCTTTATGGTTGATGCCCTTCTCCGTTTTCGGCCACAAATTATCGAGCCATTCATCTAGTTTCTGAATCCAATTGACAAGCGTTTTAAGACCCTTTCCAATAGCCTCTAATGCCCAGCGGATAATTGATGCCAATGGCCCGGGGGCTTCATCATCTTCCAATTGTTGCTTATCACGGGGCAGACGCCAGGCAAACTCCCGCCGTTCCAAAACTTCGTCGATGGAGCGGTCCAATTGCTCTGGGGAAACTGGGGTGAGTTCTGCTGGTGAGAGTTTAAATTGTTGTTCTCCATTGGCCTGAAATGGAGCAAGCAAAGAAAAAAAAATTAATATTGCGATAAATAAACTCCCTTTGCTCTTAAAAATATGAAGTTCTGTTTTTAAATCTGCTCCAGATTGCAAGGCTTCACCGTAATAACAGCGTAAGCCATAAACCACCTTGACTAAGGGATCCATACACAAATAAGTAATGCCAAGCACGGTAGCCAAAAAAGTAGTATTGATGGCATGCAAACCACTTATCGTAAAAACTGTTTCGAACCCCAGAAATTTTTTTAGCAAATATGGCAGCATGAGTATGGCAATGGATGCGTTAAAGAGCACCACCAATCCAAATATCGAGAAAACACCAATCAGCGTGTGATTCTGCAACGGCCACATTTTCGCCTGCCGTAATGCCCTCCGGCACATATCTCTTAAACTATAGGATTCATTGTCCGTCAGCACCGTCACATTCTGAAAAAAGGCATAACACCATCCAAAAGGAATCATAAAAAGTGCGGCAAGCGGCAATATAAATAAACCTGTCGAATGAATAAGCGTTTGGGATGCTACCATCGAAAAAAGGCGATGAATGGGCCATACTTGATGGGAGGTTCTAAGAAGTTTTGCTCTTATCTGCCGGCCAAAGATTGCATGCCAGAATTTCATCCAGATAAAAAGCAGTGCGAGGCCAAAGGACGCAACGGCTAAATGCTCTTTGGCAAAAGCACTGCGGCTCATGTCAGCCCAGAAATAAAGCAATCCGAGAATAAAGGGAAGACTTCCGACATAATAACTAAGCAGCATAGTGGTCGGCAGTAACCGCAGGAAATGGACAGCCTCTTCCAGAACAGCAATCGCGCTTTTACTATGCTTTCCATATTTTGTCATAGATAGCTTTTTAAATTAAACAAAAAATTACGAGTTGCAAGCGCAGATTATCAAAAGGCGACGCATTAAGCTATCTCACCATCCGCTATGCCATAACGTCCCTTCATGGAAGGAAGATGGGAGCGCAAGCAACATTTGTCCGAGATAACAAAAGAATATCCAAAGGAGTAATACTCCACAAAAAAAATGGAAAACTCTGATTGGCCAAGATAGCAGGGCAGATTTGGTTTTAGATAATTTTATCGTGTTACGAAGACAATTCGCACATAGCACCCTGTCCTCATGCTCGGTAATACATTCCCGGCAGAAATAATTACCACATGCAGGACAGCGCGCAACCGCCTCGCGCAACCTATGATTGTAGCAGCGCTTGTGAATTATATCCGACATTATGAGATCCTTGCTGATGCGGGATGACGAACAGTAGCGGTTAAAACAGTGGGGTATTTTTGATTCGTTTTTCGATATTTTTTCAGTAAAAAAAGTCCTAAAACACCTATAATTAAAGCACTACCTAAAGAAAAAATATTAAAGCCTAACAATAAGGGGTTTCCCCAAGGTGAAGTCTCGGAAATCATCTTAAGCAATTCCCATTGATTCGCTATGAGTTGTGGATTTCTGAAGGCCATGGCCATGCTGATAATATAGCCGGCCACAAATAAAAAACATACATAGCTCAGGGTTGTCCATGTCATCGCTCGAATGGATCTTATCATATCACTTTCATGTTGTTTAACCAGTGCGATGATTACGCAGATTCCCGTCATCATGGTGACGATGGAACTCAAAAGCGTAAGAGCGATATGGCTAAAAAATAGACCGAGAGTAATGATAATGCCGTTAAGCACCAACAAAGCAAACATGATCAGATGCGCTCTTCCCATTTCTTGTTTTAGAGCGTTTTTAGTCGGTTTGACATGCGACGATGGTTTCAGTGATTTTGGGTTATTTGGAGGGTGCACAGGATTTTGATCAACGGTTTCGGCACGCAAGATTCCCTGGGTTTGTTCGATCAAAAGTCGCACGTGGTTCATTACTTTCTGGGCGTTTTTCAGCCGATGTAAGGAATGCAACTTCTCGGCCTGAATAGCGGTTGAAAGATAAGTTTCACATGTCGGACCCCTGAACCAATTAATCAGCAGTAATATGAGCAATATCGCCATCATAACTCCGGGAAAGCTTAACCATTCATTGTTGGGGTAGAAAGCCAACAAGGCAAAAAGGCCCAATAATCCCGCCAGAATAAAATTCTGAATCCTACCGGCAATGGTTTTGCGGGTAATGATGGCCTGAATGTCGTTGAAATAAAAACGCTTGTAATCTTCAATGCCGAATCTAGAAAAGATATGAAGCAGATGGTCCGGCCCTTGCCAGAGAGTATAGTATCCGATCAGAAAATTTTTTTTCTTTCCGGGTAGTCGTCGATATTTTTCGGATGCGTTGTGCATTTTTTCCAGGTTAAATTTTCTTTTTCTAACTTCCCACCAGATTACTAAAGAGTATAAACCAACCTGCGAGTTGTAAAACAGCTATTACAAAAGCCAAGATAAAACGAATTTTGGTATGTGGTATTATACTTCCAGGAGCATTCCAATACCGAAAGGTCATAAAAATGACAATAGGCGCAGTTAAAATTGTAATATACACAATTAACATCGGGACAATGGCTATTAACAACGCTATTCTGTCGTAACAGACTCGGTGGTTTTCCAGATTCGTGATTTTTCGTTTTGTTTTACCCTTTTCCAGGCATATGGGGCAAAGATGTCGGCCATTGAACTCAACATCACACAGCGAACATAAGAATCGGCCGCAGGCGGCACAGGGAATGACGGCTTTTTTTCGGGGGTGATAAAAGCAACCGGCTTCTTGGTCCATCTGCAGGGTTTCGCCCACCTGTCCCGCAGTCGCCTTCCTGTAAAGCGCTGGGTAAACATCTGCTCGTAAAAGTCCGCTGCAAGAAGGACAGGGAACCATACCGTAAGTATTGATCGCCTGGCTGGTTAGGGGTGTATTGCATTGGGTACAGGAAATCAAGGAGTTGGATCCTCTCTCAGGTTAGTTTCTGATTACCCGGGTTTCACAAATCCGATCATGAAGGGCTCGCTTTTGGTCATCAAATGCTGCCATAATATACCCGATTAAAAGTATCATCCAGCTGAGCCATTTAGCAAAATGCCTTCCGCAAGCTCTGGCATAGCTTACCCGACCACCATCGGCAGTAACGATTTTAATTTTACATGCCATTTTCCCAGGCGTTGCCGCATATTTTCCAACAAACCAGATATCATAGGCAGCGGGAATGGCAAGCTGAAATAGGGTTGTAATGAGTGGGGTAATAACCATCACAGCCGTCTGATCCGTAAATGCGGCCGTAATAAAGCCCATAGGCAGAAATAAGAGCATATTAATAAACCACATAATGATGCCGTCAATAAATAATGCCCCGAAACGAAGCCAAAATCCGGCATATTCCATGGCTGTAGCAACCGATACCCCTTCCTTAATTTTTTGGACAAAAACAGGTTTACAGTTGGCACAAACCCAGGAATCCATAAAACGAATCATTTCATCTTCAGCAAATCTGTTTCCGCATTCACAGCAAACGGATTGCCGCTTATGCGTGTTCGATGGTTTGACTTTAGCTCCGGCGGATGATCTGCTGCGGACAAAGTTGCCCAATTCCACCCAGTCCGTCATACCCTGTTGCCAGATAAGGGTTTTGGCATTCACTTTATTAGCTTTGATTAGTGTTTGAAGCTCGGCTTTTCCGATGGGCCCTATCTTTCGGTTCCCATCGGCATAGTATAAATCCATAATCGCCTCCGGGCTGCTCAGGCTTTATTTGATCTGATAAAGCCCAGTAAATTTAATATATAGATCTATATCGGCCAAGGGCAAATGAAACTTAAATTATTATATATAATTTGAATCATTTAGCAATATTGATGATCTTCCGGAAATATGGGAAAAAGACCACAGGAAAGCACTTTAATCCAATTGAAATGTGTAATGGATTGGTTGATCAGTGCAGGATCTGGCTGAGAAAAAGCTTGGTGCGCTCGTGCTTAGGGTTTTCAAAAAATTCCTCAGGAGTGTTCCCCTCCACAATTTGACCATAGTCCATGAAAAGCACCCTGTGAGCCACACTTTTGGCAAAACCCATTTCATGAGACACCACAATCATGGTCATGCCTTCCTGAGCAAGTTCGATCATCGCATCCAGCACTTCCTTAATCATTTCAGGGTCAAGGGCGGAGGTGGGCTCATCAAAGAGCATTACCTTCGGTGACATACAGAGGCTACGGGCAATGGCGACCCGTTGCTGCTGACCGCCTGACAGTTGGCCGGGATATTTCTGGGCTTGTTCGGCAATGTGCACCCTTTCTAGATTATGCATGGCTATTTCTTCGGCCTCTTTCTTGGGAACCTTCCTGACCCATATGGGACCCAACGTTAGATTTTCAACAATGGTCAGGTGGGGAAAAAGATTAAAGTGCTGAAAGACCATACCGACTTCTGCCCGAATTTTTTCGATATTTTTTAAGTCGTTGGTCAACTCGATCCCGTCTACGATAATCTTGCCCCGTTGGTGTTCTTCAAGGCGATTGATACATCGGATGAGCGTAGACTTACCGGATCCGGAAGGGCCGCAGATAACAATACGTTCCTGTTTTTTGACCGTAAGGTTAATGTCTTGCAGCACATGAAAATCGCCAAACCATTTATGCATTTCGAGAATTTCGATGATGGCATCCTTTGCCAAGGAACTCTCTGTCTTCGCTGACTTTTGGGTGGCCATAATGATTCTCTCTTGTATGGTTTAAATAAAGTCTGATATGGGTTTAAAGCCCTGTTTCCAGTTCACGTTCTAGACGCCGACTGTAATTGGACATAAAAAAACAACATAAAAAGTATATCAAGGCAACAAAAATATAGGCTTCGGCTGAAAATCCCATCCATTTTGGATCGCTGAGTACCGTCTGTGTGGTTCTGAGCACATCGAAAAGGGCAATGATAACCACCAGGGACGTATCTTTAAAAGCCGATATCAACTGCTGCACTGACGGCGGTATCACTATTTTTAGTGCCTGGGGAAGAATAACCAACCGCATGGTCAGATAATAGCTTAATCCTATGGAATCGGCTGCCTCATACTGCCCGCGCGGTATAGCCTGCAATCCGCCCCGAACGACTTCGGCGATGTAGGCTGCGGTAAAAAGGATGATGGCAACCTGGGCTCTTAGAATATTGTTGATGGTAACTCCCTCGGGTAAAAATAAGGGAAAGACGACCGAAGACATGAACAACAGACTGATGAGGGGCACGCCACGGATCAATTCAATATAAAGAATACATAGCGTTTTAACGATCGGCATTTTCGATCTGCGCCCCAATGCCATAACTACACCTAGAGGATAGGCGGCGGTCAGTCCGAAAACGGATAACATCAATGTTAACGGAAGCCCCCCCCATTGCGTGCTTTCAACCGAAGACAAACCGAAAAGCCCGCCTTTCATCAGGAGCCCCATCACAAAGAGGCCAATCAGCCAAGCATAAAGCAGTGATTTTTTCCAGTGATTTCGGTTCCGACTATAGAATAGCAGGCCGATTAACAGCACCATAGCCAGCAAAGGTCGCCATTGCTGATCATAAGGAAAAAATCCGAAAATGATAAATCTTATATTGGCGGGTATAATCGACCAGCAGGCACCATCGGTCTGATGGCATTCCGCCCCTGTTGAGACCCAAAGGCTGTCAATAAATACCCAGCGAATCAGCGGCGGTACGATAATCCACAAAAAATATATCGTAATTATGGTCAGAAGGGAGTTAAACCAGCCTTTAAAAAAATTGGTTCGAATCCATCCGATAACTCCCACTTGGGTCACCGGTGGTTTAATGACTTTGGTCTTGTTAATTTGATTTGTCGTTTCCATTTAGCAGTCTATCTTTCCACAAGGGCTATTTTCTTATTATACCAGTTCATAAATGCAGACGTCGAAAGACTGAAAAAAAGATAAACCAACATAATCATGGCCACGCCTTCAATCGCCTGTCCGGTTTGATTGATAGCCGTACCGGCAACTGAGACAAAATCGGGATAACCGATGGCCACCGCCAACGAGCTGTTCTTGGTAAGGCTCAGCATCTGACTGGTCAACGGCGGGATAATGACCCGCAAAGCCTGGGGTAAGACTACCAATTGGAGAACCTGGTTGGGTCTAAGTCCGATGGACATCGCCGCTTCCCGTTGTCCTTTGCTCACGGATTGAATACCGGCACGGACGGCTTCCGCAACAAAGGCGGCCGTATAAAGTACTAAACCCAGTAAAAGAGCAGTGAATTCGGGGCTGACATTGAGCCCGCCTTGAAAATTGAAACCTTTGAGTTCAGGAACACTCATCGCTGTTGGAGATCCCCCCGCCAACCAGGCCAAAAGCGGAAGCAAGATAAGAATGCCGACGGATACGCTAAAAACGGGAAAAACCATTCCGGTTTTTGCCTGTCGCTTGCGCGCCCAACGCCGCAGAAAAAATACACTTACACAACCTGCCACAAAAGCTGCCACCATATACGTATGCGCGGGATGGAATTCCGGCACGGCAAAAACAAGCCCGCGATTTGTCAAGAAAACACCGGTAAACGGACTCAAAGCCTGTCTTGGTGACGGGAGCATTTCATAAAAAAATGCATACCAGAAAAAAAGCTGCAGCAGTATCGGTATATCCTGAAAGACTTCAATATAGACCGCAGCCAGTCGGGATACCAGCCAATTCGTTGATAAGCGAGCAATGCCGATAAAGGTGCCGAGTATAACCGTTAGGATAATCCCGATAAACGAAACCAGCAGCGTATTTAAAACGCCGACCAGTAAAGCGCGTGCGTATTTGTCTGCTGCCGAATAGGAAATTAAGGACTCCCCTATTTCAAAAGCAGCTTCCTTTTCAAGAAAACCGAATCCCGTGGCAATGGCTTGTCTTTCAAGGTTGGCCTGCGTGTTGGAAACAAGATAATATCCCAGCAGTCCCACCATGGCCAAGACGCCCAGCTGATATACAATGGATCGCTTACGCGGATCATACCAGAAGGCAACTTTAGCCGACGGTGGGCTGGCACCTGCTTTTTCCTTCATCATCTTCAAATCCAGGTTCACAAAAAAAATAATTCTACTGCACGATGAGATCTTTGGAATTTTTCTTTTACAAAAAATAGAAAAGGTGCCGGTGGCACCTTTTCTAAATTAAATAATTACTTAAATGGCGGTGCATACATTAAACCGCCCCTGGTCCACTGATCATTCAAACCACGCTCAAGTTTCAGGGGGGTATTGACACCCACATTTCGTTCAAAGACTTCACCATAGTTTCCGATTTGTTTGATGATATTATATGCCCATTTTTCATCAAGCCCCAGTGCTTTGCCATTACCTGCGGTGACACCAAGAAATCTCATGACTTTGGGATCTTTGCTATTAACCATTTGATCTACGTTTTTCGAGGTGATTCCCAGCTCTTCAGCGGCAATCAGCGCCAGAACCGAAAAATTAACAATATCGTACCACTGGTCATCCCCGTGGCGCACAACAGGTGCCAGCGGTTCCTTGGAAATTATTTCCGGCAAAATAATGTAAGCATCCGGATTGGGTGCAACGGACCGCGTTGAGGCCAACTGGGATGCATCCGAAGTCAGGACGTCACAGCGCCCGGCAAAAAAGGCTTTCGCCAGTTCAGGGGTGCTCTCAATGACGACCGGTTTCATTTTCATATTGTTGGCCCT